>Ga0099364_10011114_pt1 | contig 12327 bp, 15 predicted proteins | sample TergutTh196P3_FD_73070 | JGI IMG/M metagenome (GOLD analysis project Ga0099364, IMG submission 73070) | Microcerotermes parvus P3 segment gut microbial communities from Pointe-Noire, Republic of the Congo - Th196 P3 | ecosystem: Host-associated > Arthropoda: Insects > Digestive system > Gut ... | reverse complement strand
TATGTTATTATCTTTTTGATATTATCATTGATACCATAACTAAACCTGCTTGTCAATACCTTTTTCAAAAATATTTTTTCGGTATGGGTATTTTTTTATGAGAAGATGCTGTTTGCCTGCAAAATCTAACATACTCACAGTAAAGGCGGTGATTTTGTGGACAGGAAAGCTCTTCAGGAAGATATTCTGCGCTCATTTGCTTCGTTGTTAACGATTGAGAAGTTCAAGGGATTCAAAGCCCATGTAGAGGGTCTAAGCGACTATGAGTTTTTTCAAGTCATTGCCGAGGCTAACGAGACAGCCAACGCTTCCGGATTGTCTGAGCATGCTTGTGCGCATGCCCCGCTGCGCGCAAGCATTGAAGCCATCAAGAACGGCAATATCGACTATAGCAGCACGGCCATGCACAGCATATATGTGCGCTTCATGGACGAAGACTCAAATAATGCGCTATTGGAGCGGTTGTCTAAGTCAAAGCCAAGCGATGTGGTGAACTTGGACAGGGCCGGCGATCTTGCATTGATAAGGCTTTGGGAAGATTCAGCAAAAAAGCTATTACCAAGCAAAGGGGTTATGATTCCATCTGACTTGTTTTTTGCGGGCACGGTACCGCTGTTGGATGTTCACATCGTAATCGACGAACGCGAAGAGGAATATCCCAATGGACAAATTGTCAGTTACCGCGTTGTAGTATTTGAGGACTATCTGGATATCATCCAAGCTGCCAATGGAAGCAATGCTATCGTCGGCGTAATTGTGAGAGATTACGAAATAAGCGGAGGCGCGTTGCTGCCGATAGTTGTAGTGGAAGGCATTGATTATCTAGTGATGGGGTCGATTGGATATGCAAATATGAGCCCTCAGCACAGGGAATTTGTTGAAAATAGCATTCCGGTACAAGATGTTTCGCGGACGGTTATTGCCCTCATGGAAACCTGGTATGGTATTCAGATTGCCCTTTTACATCCGCAGGTTAAGGAAGTATTTCTTAACCCGAAAACGGTGGTGGACAGCGCTATCAGTGGCAAAAGCAGTAAAAGGAAGAAAAATAAAGTCAAATATATCAAGAAGCATATAATTAATAAGGATGAACTTGAAGCGCTGATCTACGGCGATGAACCGAAATCAATGATAAGGCATGCACTGGCATGGTATGTCATTGGGCACTGGAGGACAACGCAAAATGGGCGCAGAATATTTGTACGCCCGCATTGGAAAGGGGCGCTAAGGCATGCCAAGATAATAGGCGTGGAGAGGGAAAGAGTGATTGCGCAAGCTTCCGGAGAGTGATGCGACTTTGCACTTATTTTTCTGCTAAAACATCATAAATACACTATTCTCAAACACTCAGAAAACCTTGTAACAGCAATGTGTTTGTGGTATAGTGCAGCATGAGACGACATAAGGAGAAGTTTTAATTATGGACAAAGCAAATAGAATAAACATAGGTGATTTGATAAACATTGTTTCCGCCAAAACAAGGCAAACTAAGTTAGTAACAGAAGACATTATTCACGCCACCTTCAAGGCTATTGAGGATGAGTTGACCGCCGGTAGACAGGTAAACATTATTTCCTTCGGAAAGTTTGAAGCAAAAGAGCGCAATGAACGCACGGGGCGTAATCCTAAAACAAAGGAGCCTGTTTTGATTGCCGCAAGAAAGCGTGTAAAATTCACTGCCAGCGACTTGCTTAACAGTAAGGTGGATCACACTGATAATATCGGCATTATGGTTAAACATATGCGTGAACTGGGTTGTACCGAAGACCATATTTCGCAATTGGTTCACTCAATGAGGGAAGGTACGTGTTTTTCTCCTACCAGCCCTGTACGGGCTAAAGAAATAGCGAGAAAGCAGTGCAGAATAACCAAGGCCGCTGGAAAACAGAGTACGTTGCCCGATGATTAAGCAGAAGGCCAATGCCTCGAAAACGAAAGCTCAAAAAGAAAAGGCACCGGAAATGGTGTCCTTTTCTTGTTCTGTATATTTTCTATTTTTCTCACGCAATCGTAGGCGAAGACCCGCCATCCGGCCTGAATGAATCCCCCCTGTTCATAAAATTAACCAACTTCTGCAATGCTTCGAGCCCAATTCCTATTTCTACCGCTATGTCCGCTATGCTTGGGGATGTGTTCCCCTCACTTATCAGCTTTTTGATCGCAGCCCCATAGCGTGCTACCATGGACTGATAATAAGCAGCAGACCCAATAGATTCAATTCCATAATCAGCAACGGCTCGCTGTATGAAAGGCAATGCGTAAGTGGTAAGCGGGCCTTTCGCTGGATCATAATTCAACAGGCTCTTAATCAACCCCATGCGCCCGACATTTAAAGCATCGTCGTAATTTGCTGTGCTTGCGGTTAACTTGATCTGTTCTTGCACGACCATAACCACAAACTCTTCGCACATTGCCATTAACTCCTCCAAGGCAGCTGCCGCCATTTCCTTTTGTTCGTATGTCGGCTTAGGCATAGTTTCCGCTAAAGACTTGTATTTTTTCACCTTATGGCTGTCGTCAAGCTCTATTTGCCGGCTGCTGTTTATGCCATAAATCCTTTTGCTGGGGTATCCGGCAATGCGGGCATCGGTCAGTTTAGCGTCATACTCTTCGTTAATTTCAGCCTCCGCTTCCTTGTGCGCCTGCCCCCAGTCAACCGCCGCATGATAATTCCCGACAAGCTCTGTAACTCTGTTTTGGTCTAATTCCAAACTGCTAGGTAAAGTATTATCCTGCATAATAAAAGCTCCCCAATCTGTATGTTTTCATATGTATTGCTGATTTCTGATTTCGGGATTTTCGCTTTTAGAACTATCTTTACTTATAAGCAACGCCCCTTCCTGTCATTTTGCTGTGTGTATTAACGCATTTACCAAAGGCAACTTCGTCTCAATCCGTAGTGCTGCAAGGCTTTGATGGCATTTTCAAAATTCTCGTATATGGAAATGCGTCAAATTTGGTGCTCCGAAACCCTTGCGGCGCAATGTTTCCAAAAAGGGTATGTGGGTACACTTGAAACCGATAAATGGCTGAATCCATTGCGCTGCAAGGTATTCGAGGTTATTTGCTCTGGTATATGCGTATTAACTACCGAGTTCGTCGTCATCATAGTCTGTTAACGTTTTTTTCAAGTCGCGCAGGGCTTCATTCCTAATTTGCCTGATTTTGTCTGCCTTATATGGCTCCAACTCGCTTTCAGGTACATCCGGGTTTTCACGCTGGGCAAGTCTCACCCCTATTTCCGAGAGTTTTACGGGCTTATCATTCTCAAGGAAAAGGCAGTTAATTACAAACCTATGTTTTGGAGACAAATCATCCAAAGCCTTATAAAATTCTTCGATATACTCGTTATTTGCGGCAATCTCTTCGGGATTGAATTTGAGGGGTTCTATTGGGCGGTTCAAGGCGTCCTCATTGTTTAGACTTATTGGGTTAGCCTGTGCAATGACGTCGATCAACCTACGCGCCGCATTAATGCCTATGCCCATCTCATCTGCAATGTCTGAGGCGCTTGGGGTCGCATTCCCCTCTTCCAACAATTTTGCAACCGCGTCATTGTAGCGTCTTGCTTGGCTCAGATAATGTGGCGACATGTTGTGGCGTTCGCATAGATAACCGTAAATTTCGTGCTTGATAAAAAACGCCGCATGCGTGGAAAACGCACCCTTGTTAGGATCATAAGACATCAGGCTTTGAAACATACCGTACCTGCCTACATTGGTCATTTCGTCAAAGTGAAATGGGTCGATGTATGTGTTAAAATGCTTACGGATAATGAAAATTACAAGATTCTCGTTTGTCTTAATAAGCTCGTTTGCGGCATCTTCCGCGTCAAACTTCTGCTTAGTCGTCGGCCTAGGCATCGTTTTGGCCATTTTGTCAAGCTTGACCAGCGTTGGATCCGTAGCTAAGGCGTTTTCCAATTCTCTGTATATTGCCGCCAGTTTTGCTGCGGAACAGCCGGACATTCTTGCTTTGACCAACTTGTTCTCATACTTAGCTTTGATCTTTTCAATGGCTGTCTGCTTAGCAATTACCCAGTCTTTGCCGGCCTGATAAATCTTAATGAGTTCTATGTTTCGGTCACGATTTGTCTCCAAATAACGCAACATGTGACTTTTGTTTTTTTGCATATAGATTTCACACCCCCAGTTTTTTTTGTTGTATCTTTTATGTTACACTTTGGCAAAGCCGGCTACTGCGGAGAGAAAAGGGTGCCAAGCAATGCGGGGATGGCCTATAACCTGATGGCGGTTGCTTGGGCTAATGCCGCTTTACCACTTAGGCGGAGGACCTCATTCGGAAAACACTATAATATCTGCAAGGCCTCCGCCTTCAACTCGATGATTTTGTCCACGCTTACCAGTGTTAGATTAAAGTCGGGCGCGCTGGAATTTCTCAGCCCTACAAGTTCAATCCTAATTTCTGATCATATGTTTGGGTCGTCACTGTCCGAGTGCAAGGCTTCGATCACGTGCCAATGTTCCGCGGACAGCAACTGTAAAGCTTCCTCAATCGTACTTTGGGCATTTCCGAGGCAGGTTACTTACCTATACCCATCTCACCTGCAATGTTTGAGGGGGTTGGTGACGTATTGCCTTCTTCCAGCAATTTTGCAACCGCGTCATTGTAGCGCCTTGCTTGGCTCAGATTGTGTGGTGACATGCCGTGGAGTTCGCATAGATAACCGTAAACCGAGTGCTTGACAAAAAATGCCACATGCGTGGAAAACGCGCCCTTGTTGGGGTCATAAAACATCAAGCTTTGAAGCATGCCCTCCCTACCTACACTGATCATATCGTCAAAATGCACAGAGTCGATGTATGTGTTAAAATGCTTGCGGATTATGAAAATTATAAGATTTTCGTTTGTTGCTATAAGCTCGTTTGCGGCATCGTGCGCGTTTAACTTCTGTTGAGCCGTCGGCCTAGGCATCGTTTCAGCCAATTTGCGAAACTTGACCAGCGTTGGATCTGTAGCTAAGGCGTTTTCCAATTCTCTGTATATTGCCGCTATTTTTGCTGCGGAGCAGCCGGATACTCTTGCTTTAACCAATTTGTTCTCAAACTTAACTTTGACCTTTTCAACGGCTATCTGGTAAGCAATTTTCCTGTCTACGCCGGCCTGATAAATCTTGGTAAGTTCTATGTTTCGGTCATGATTTTCTTCCCCTGTCATTAAATCGCACTCCTTTCATTAGGTCAAACTGCTTTTGGCAACAGACTCCTTTCCCCGTCTGTCTTTTTTTGTCTTTTTTGTGATCCTGTTGTGAATTTTTAGTCCTTGTACAGTGTATGTCAGAAATTTCACAAAATCTGAGTAGTTTGTGAAATATTTTTTTGAAAATCGACGGTAAACTGCTTTTCCGTCAAATTTCCGTTGGGTGGAGTGGGCGTTTACCGATGTTTTAGCAGTCGTTGTACTCCGAGCCGCATGTCGGACACGGTTCCGGACACCCATCGGGCCTGAGGTCATCCTACTTTGTTCCGCAAAACCCGCATGCGAACTCATCTGGGCTGCATTTAATGCCGGCTTCAAAGCCGCAGTCGAGGCAGTGCCACTTAGCCGACTCCAAGGAAGCTTCAGCTGATTCCTCGCCATCATCAGTAATCTCAACGAGGATTCCGTTCGCGGAAACAGTCCATACCTGTTCGACTTGTACCGAGACAGCAAAGTCGTCGCCACATTTGTTGGGACAGATTCGTTCAGAGACAACTTCTCCACTGTTCATAAAATGAGTTAAAAGATCCATTTCTCATTTCCTCCAATCACTTGTTTGTTCCCTACCTGTAAACACCACTTCTTGGCGAATACCTCTGTTTTTAATAGCACTGTCCATCTTCCCTTATATGTTCACCTAACAACCCTCCTTTCACTCTTTACCGCTGATTTCTTCCTGTAGTTTCCCCCTTTATGCATTGTATTGCTTTAAGATTTGCCTGATTGTACCACCATATTATCTTGTTGTCAAGCATTTTATAGCATTATTTGAAAGTAATAACCGCCTCTCGTCTCTATTTCGCTCTATTTGATATGTCTATTTCTTCATTTTCAAGAATTGATTTGCAGCAAAAACCACCGCAGATAATGTTCCACGGTGGTTCTTTAATGCCAATTCACTTGTTTTTGCAATGGTTTTCTAGGTCATACGATTTATCAGACAAACACTCTTGCTTTTATTTCTTGGAACGTTGTTGAGCGCGAAGTGTATCAATATCAGCAACTGGAACTTGTGATTCTTCAAAGCATAGATATTGATCGAAACAAAAAGGAGGAATGGTTGTAGCAATCTTCTCAACCCAAGTTGTGAATAATCGTTGATTTTCGGCTTCTTTGTCAAATGCCAAAGGTTCTCCAACAATCTTACTATCTTGTATTATTGTATAGGTGATGAGGCTTACATACCCTTCATCCTCCCCTGTTTTTATGTTCATCTCTACCCTACGTACCTCAAGGGTTGAAATATCTCTTTCGCTGATAGCCGTACGAAATGCAAAAAATCTCAGTTTATTGGTTGACCGTAGTCTATCATATAGGGCAGTGTCCCAATCGGCGAAATCAGTAAACGAGTATTTCATGCGCGAAATAAGCACATGTAAAGTCTTACTTTCTTCCGTCTGAAGTTCTTTCCCTAACTCAGCTATTGCTATTTTCATATTTCCTTCCGAATCAACTTCCTTGATTTCAATATCTAAAGCTTGGTTTTCGCCAATAAACTGATAACGATAATTGATCAACCACGTAAACATTGACATCTGCTCATTTGCCAGTTTATTTAAGTCAATGCCCAAAAAATGCGCAATAGCAAGAAGCTCCTTGGCATCAATGCTTTCTCTTTTAAGCCTTCCCGACAAGGTTTTCTCGTCAACCTTTAGTTTTGCTGCAAGCCATCGCTGCGTTCTATCTGCCTTCTTTAAAGAATCTCGAATTATTTCACTGATTTCCATATAAATTCCCTCCACATCAACAATAATTATAGAATATAATAAACATTATTGTCAAGTTACTGACATTGTTTTCTTATGATTTGAGAGTTATAAGAGATATTTTTCCTTTTCCGGTTAATACACGGGCGCTTTAGCGGATATTTTCTGCAAACAATCAGGGTTGCCTAATCCAACATCCGCACTATTTCCCCAACTTCCGCATCAATTATGCTGGTAAGCTCCCATACCTCAAAATATGATCTCTCGATCCCGCCGGAGCTGTCGGGGGACTTGTCTGCATTCGCAGCGTCTCTGCGCAGGTTATAATATTCGTTTCCACGGCTTTTCGAGTGATTATACTGCCTCAGCATGTTTTTCATCGCCATGCGTTTGTCGCTGCTGAATTGTAATTTAAGCTTGCTCCCATCGCCGAATACGAGCACACCTCGATACTTTCTACTTGCCATACTTTTTATCCCTTTCTTGGTCCGTTATTTGCCATTATTAACTGATGTCTTATTGCGGTATTATGTTGACTTTCCTTTGGCTACTTCCTGCTACACGTCTAACTCTCTAATCCGCCCGTCAAAGTAGGCGATACTAAGGCCAAGGCATATTATCGTTTTATTAAGGGTATCAAAGCCAAAGCCCAGATTTTCCCGCATGAAAGACTCAACTTGCCTTCTTGTCACTGCTCCGCTCTCTTCTTCCAAGTTGTACAACCGTGCTAGCCCTTCGCCTAGCTCTTTTCTCAGCTCGCGCATATCATCGGTAAATTCTATTGCTTTTTTGACTTTCATCTTTGCCTCCATGCACACCGTCTCATTGAGTGAGCCCACCAAACTCATCCGACAGCCGCTTTGCGAGCCCCGTGTTCCTCTTATATGTATTGGCATTTTTTACGGCGCGGCCAATAGCCTTTTTCGATCCAATCAGTATAACAACTTTCTTCGCCCTCGTAATACCGGTATATAGAAGGTTCCGCTGTAACATCACATAAAACTGCATTGTGAACGGCATTATAACGATGGGGTATTCCGACCCTTGCGACTTGTGGATCGTCACCGCATAGCTTAATACCAGCTCGTCAAGCTCCGATACCTCATACGAGACATTGCTGCCATCAAAACATACATTCATAGTCCTGTCTTCCATGTTGATAGATGATATCACGCCTATGTCACCGTTGTACACGGCTTTATCGTAATTGTTTTTTATCTGCATAACTTTATCGCCCAACCTGTACTCCGTACCGCCGCGCTTCAGCAATATCGTATTAGGATTCAATACCTCCTGTAAGACCATGTTGAGATTGGATGCCCCATTTTCGCTACGGTTCATGGGGCAGAGTACCTGTATGTCCTGTATGGGGTTCACGCCGTAGTAGCCAGGCAACCTCTTTGAGCAGAGCTCTGCAATCGTCTGAGGGATAAGCGAGTTATCCTCCTGCTCTACAAAGAAGAAGTCCGATGTCTTGCCGTTGCTTAGCGACGGGAACGTGCCTTTGTTTATACGGTGTGCGTTCTTTATTATATCGCTACCCTGCGCCTGCCGGAATATCGTGTTCAGCTTAATGACTGGCACAGTGTCGGAAGCAATAATATCCGCTAGGACGTTTCCAGCGCCAACCGACGGAAGCTGGTCAACGTCGCCAACGAGAATTAACTTCATCCCGTCAGGCACTGCCCTTAACAGGTTGTTCATCAGTGTAACGTCGATCATGGAACTCTCGTCAACTATAAGTACGTCGCCTACAAGCGGGTTCTTGGCGTTATGCTCATATCCGTTTGGGGGTTTATAGCCAAGCATCCTATGTATCGTCTTTGCTTCAGCGCCGCAGGTTTCAGTCATGCGCTTTGCCGCTCGACCGGTCGGTGCCGCCAGCAATATTTCCATTTTAAGATGCTTTAGCAACGTTATAATGCCGAGTATCGTGGTTGTCTTCCCTGTGCCGGGGCCGCCTGTGACAACAAGCACTTTCGACAGGAGCGACTGTTTTATGGCTTCTTTTTGGATCGGACTATACTTTATACTAGCCCCCTGCGGGTGATTCTCCTCCGCTTCCTTCATAAGTGTTGCTGCGCTGCCCTTTGTCTCGGGTGGCACTTTGGGCGCAGGCGCGGCTTGAATTTTTGCCAGCCTGCTTGCTACCCCAACCTCGCTGTAGTACAGCGGCGGGATATATATGGCGTCAGTGCTTTCCTTGATAATGTCGCCTTCTTTGAGTATAAGGTCAATTGTCATTGATACCCGACTCTTGTCTATGTCAAGTAGCTCTGCCGTAGTATCTGTAAGTTGCTCCCTTGTGGCAAAGCAGTGACCGTCGTTCGATAACTGATTCAACGTATATAAAATGCCGCTCCTGCATCTTTCGTGGCATTCTTTTTCAAAGCCAAGTTTTTCGGCAATCCTGTCGGCTGTCTGAAAACCGATGCCCCATATGTCGTCTGCGAGCTTGTATGGGTTCTTCCTTATCGTGTTGATGCTGTCGTCGCCATATACCTTGTAGATTCTGATGGCGTGGGTCGTGCTTATACCGTGCTGGGTGAGGAACAGCATAAGGTTTTTTATTTCCTTCTGTTCTACCCATGCTTTCATTATTATTTCGAGGCGTTTTTTGCCAATGCCGTTTACTTTGGTAAGCTTATTAGGACTTTCCTCGATTACGGTCAAGGTATCCGTGCCGAATTTCTCAACGATTTTTTTTGCGTACATCGGTCCTATGCCCTTAATGAGCCCGCTGCCGAGGTATTTTTCTATACCATGGACTGTGGCCGGCAACGTCTCCTCCCAGCTTTCGGCGTTGAACTGCTTGCCGTACTTGCTGTCTATCTTCCACTCGCCGCGAACGGAGAGGACGCAGCCCACGCTGACGCTTGCCATGCTTCCGACGATTGCGACGAGGTCTGCGTGTCCTTTCGCCTTCGCCTTAATAACGGAATAGCCGTTTTCTTCGTTTTGGTATGTAATGCGTTCTACAACGCAGCGTAAGAAGTCCATATTTTTCCTCTATTTCTGTTAAAGCAATTTACCAACGTAAGTACAACATTAATTCCGGTGAAAATCCGTCGCGCCCAATGCAAAGCCTTTCTCAACCTTCGGCGTCCGGCTTTTTGGTCGTGAATGCGTCGATGCCGGGCAAAAACTCGACCTCAAGGCCATGTTTGCTAAAGAATCTGTGTACGAACTCGCGTCCCTCGTCGTTCAGCCGTATCCCATCCTTAGCCAAGAATCTAGTCCTCATCTGCACGGCAATATAGGTCCCTGGCACGTCTCCGTATGGCTCGAAGCAGAATACAGCACACTCTTCGGATAGGCGATTATTTAGTTCCCACATGATTTCGTTTGTTATTATCGGCATATTTTCTCCTGTTGCAAGTTAAGCTTCTGCTGTCTTATCTTCACACAAACCGCTTCTACTCTATGATCCCATAAGAGGTATTTAAGCGCTGGATTTTTCCAGTCAAGTAATACTCTGCCTCTTGGCAGTTCAGTAACCGGTTCAGTTCGTGACACTCTATGTATCTCACCTTTTGCGGCGGTATAAACCCAATTGCTGCTCCTAAGTTCCCTAAAATTGCCTTGCTTCTTTGATATATGGCCGGATCGTCAATGCCGCACTTTCACGATAAGCTTTTTAGAATCCGTTTGTGCAACTCAACCCTTCTTTGTTCCAGACCATAAAGTCCACTCGTGCAGTCGCCAAATTCAGCTATATCATTGAGAAGTGTAAGATACTCATATTCGTGTGGAAAATCATCTTCCGCCCGTCCATTGCCGCAGGAGCGTTTGGTGCTGCGCCTATAATTGTCCATTTTGCTTGCCTTCCTTACTGCCGTGGAGCGACTATGTTTCTCAGCACTGTTCTCTGTCCCTGAAATATCCTTTCAACCATTCGATGTTTAAATGGAACTGGGGAAGGAACGGCAGGCTTGTATCGTACCCGAACCAGATGTTGCCAAAGATCATCCCTATCTCTTTCAGTTGTACCCTTCTTGACGGATATAGCTCTGGCTGGATATGCGGTGTGAGCTTTTCGACCGCTTCAAACCACAACCTGCCTGCCTGTTCAGCCTCTGGCGATGCCGCATCCCCAAGCCAGTCCCGGACACTGATGGCATTCGACTCATGCCCGCATGTCGCACCATTGAAGAAATAGCCTATTTCGCCATCTCCGCGTGTTAGCCTTGCCAGAGGGTATGCCCGGCATATAACCGGCTTGTTCTCATGTACGCCGCACTTCCCGCCGGCTGCAAACGGGCAGGAGTTGTAAGGCGGTACTGGCTTGATCCGGATGAAAGGGAAGCCTGTCGTGTGGCCATAGACCAGTTCGCAATACTGCTCAACTACCTCTTCGGTGGTTTTACCAAGGTGCAGGGCTATCCCGAAAAGGTCGTATGGGGTGATATACAGGTCTGTGCTGTTATGGCAGCATTTTCCGCACTGCCGACAGTCAAGCTCGAATGTATCATCCAGCCCGAGGCAGGTTATGCCGTCGAGTTCCTCTTGCGTCATGTTCTGAAGAATGTTCACATTTGCACCTTCCATTTTTGTTTTGCCGCTAGGAAACGGCTCTCCTTTCGATTTGTTTTGACTGTTTGTGTTTTCGGGTAGGTTGATCTTTCCTGATTATTTATTGTGGTGCGTGACTATTGGAATGATTCTAATGCTTGTTTCGATACGTCATTGTGACATGACACGAAGGCAAGCCTTGTCTCGTATCCTATGAAGTCGGTTATGTTGACATAGCCGTATTCTTCGATGGCGCTTGTCATTTTTGCGATACCCGCACTTGTGGACGCTTCCACTTCGTTGAGATTTAGGATTATGATATGAATAACGTGGTCATCTTTGTCTTGCTCGAACTCCAGCATTGCGTTTTTGAGCTCTGTTTCGCAGCCGGCGTCCCAGTCGCTGATTGCCATGCAGCGAATTTCACTGAAGTCAATTTTCGGCTCAGCCGCCATTATATCAAACATAACGAATCCCCCTATGGTTTTTACCCCCGTGCCTTGTTCCCTTTCCAGTTCTTCTTTGGATCGCTTCCATATTTCTTGCTTTAACATACAACCAATCTCCTTTGTGTTAAGCTTCTATTCTATTTACATGCAACAGTAGTATGTCATATTTGTACAGCAATCTGAACTCCCCTACAAATAAAAATTCGCATTTTTCTTAACTTACTTCGACACTATGAACATCGCGAGAACAAGCCAGCTTTGAAGCCGGCTTGCCAAAGCACACTCGTATAAATGCATTCTTACGGTTCACATGCAACAATCAGCCTGCCTATCCATCCACTCAACCGGCTCCCATCCCACGTATGAGTTCCCGTAATAATAGCGACCGGTAAACCAATCAGTTTTCTGCTTGCGAGAAGTGCTAAATATCTCCCTCCAAG
>Ga0099364_10011113_pt1 | contig 12327 bp, 10 predicted proteins | sample TergutTh196P3_FD_73070 | JGI IMG/M metagenome (GOLD analysis project Ga0099364, IMG submission 73070) | Microcerotermes parvus P3 segment gut microbial communities from Pointe-Noire, Republic of the Congo - Th196 P3 | ecosystem: Host-associated > Arthropoda: Insects > Digestive system > Gut ... | reverse complement strand
ACAAGATCCACGCCGGAACCAACAAAACCGTAAAGTTCACCGCTTTGGTTATCAATAATCGGGGCAGTCATAAAAACAACATGGGTATCATTCCCCCGGTTAACAAAAGGAACCGGAAAGGGAAGCATCCACTGCCAGGCTTCGTTTGCTGCTATAGACTCCTGACAGCGTGTATATTCAGGCACATTCCACTCATTAAAATCATAGCGGACAAGTATCTCTTCTTCCCTTGTGCTGTGTTCGCTCGTATATAAGGTGCTATATATGGGATCTACATCGTCTATTACACCGGGTTTCCATACAGAATATATCCCGATAATATCGGGATTGGATTCCACTGTACTTCGGAGCATCATATCAAAATACTGCCTGCGCTGATTCATGTTAACATATTCAAAGGAATTGTATATTTTTGAAATGGTATCTATTACATTCATATTCATGGTAAATTGCTGCTGCATGCTGAGGGATTCGACATAACCCAGATTTCTGGTATTTTCAGAAGCATAATGGGTATGCATAACACGAACCCGCCATAAAATTATTCCGGAAATAATTGTGATCATCAAAGTTGCTAAAACAGCAATGATAATGGTTAACTTAAATCGTAATTTCATAGTAAGCATTTTAGCAAATCATTTTAAAGTATTCAAGACTGCCAAATTTCTACAGCTTTAATAAAAGCTTCCGAAGAAGCTCGGATTATTTTTTCGTCTACACAGTAAGCAAAACGTATCCAGTCCGGAGCGGCAAAAGTGCTGCCCGGTACTCCCAGGATAAGCTGGTTTTTTAGGCATTGCGAAAATAATATATCATCGCTTGTATCTCTATCACTGTCTTGCTTGTTTTTTACAGGCGGTACCTTTACAAAAATATAAAAGGCTCCTTCCGGTTTAACATATTCCAAAGCTGCCCTGTCCAGTATTTCCATAAAGGCATCGCGCCTGCGGCGGTATATATCGACTGTTAGCTGTTCTCCGGTCAGCTCTGCAACAATACGCTGCATAAGGGCCGGTGCATTAACAAAACCCAGGGTTCTGGTTGCATAAATCAGTGCTCCAAGCAGAATATCGGCTTCTCTTATATTTGGGCTTGCAGCTATATACCCTATACGTTCACCGGGCAAAGAAAGACTCTTGGAATACGAAGTAACAACAATGGATTCATCGTAGGCAGATAATACCGGTGCTGCGGTAATTCCATCATATACAATTTCCCTGTATGGCTCATCCGCTACAAGATACGGCAGACGGCCTGTTTTTTTTTCATGGCTTTGCAGTATGGAAGATAATTCAGTAATATCCTTGGCCGGATACACTCTGCCGGTGGGATTATGCGGAGAATTAATCAATACTGCTGCTGTTTTGGGAGACAGCGCTTTTTCTATTGCTCTTAGGTCAAGCGAAAAGTCCGAAAGGCTTTCTGTCTCTATTAGGACTCCGCTATAATTTTTAATATAAGAGCGGTATTCCATAAAATATGGTTTTGGAACGATTACTTCGTCGCCGGGATTTAAAATACAGCGAAATACAACATTAAGGCCGCCAGCCGCTCCAACTGACATTACAATATGGGAAGCCGGTACGGTACAACAATGATCGGCAGAAGCTTTTTTTGCAAGTATATCCCGGACTTCCGGAAATCCTGCATTGGACATATAACCATGCTTTCCTTTTGCCTTTCCGGCTGCATCTTCTTCTGCCAAACGGGATAAAATACTGTTAAAGGCCGGCGGCGGATCCAGATCGGGGTTTCCAAGGGAAAAATCAAAAACTTTGTCTGCACCGTATTGTTTTTTTAATTCCAGACCTTCCTCAAACATTTTTCGAATCATAGAGGATGAATTTAAGGCTTCTTTAACTGCCAGGGCTATTGCCATGATTGCTCCATATCGTTACTCTACAGTAAAGATATGAGTATACCAAGAGATAAAATACCCAGTCTTGCCGAGTGCCTCCAGGCGGCAGACGAAACAAAATGCATGATAACCCAGGATAATGCCATTGCAGAAATTCCTGCCATATTAAAAAGCCATTTTAAACATGATGTGATCTTTCTTGTTGCAGACAACAATACCTACCAAGCAGCGGGAGAGCAGGCGGAAAAAACACTCAAAGCTGCCGGAGTGGCTGTTTGCGGCAGCTATATTTTTGACGAAACAATCCATGCCGAATACCGCCATGTACAAACAATAAAGGCAGTACTTGAAGAACACAGTATAAAAAATAAAGGGCTTGTTCCGGCAGCAGTCGGTTCGGGAACCATTAACGATTTGGTAAAACGGGCAGCTTCCGAACTAAAACTCCCCTACCTTTGTGTCCCCACAGCAGCTTCCATGGACGGATATACGGCAAACGGTGCTGCCCTCTTGTATGATGATTATAAACAAACAATGTTTTGCGAAGCGCCCTGTGCAATTGCAGCAGATCCCCAAATACTTGCCGGCGCTCCGGCCTATCTTAGCTCTTCGGGATTCGGAGATCTGGCAGGAAAAATAATTGCAGGCGGCGACTGGATTATTGCCGATAAATTATTTGCCCTGGATGGAAAGGGAGAACTTGCTATAGGCCTTGATCCCATAGAGCAAACAGCCTGGGCAATGGTTCAAAATCCCCTGCATGACAGTTTACAAAAATCCAAAAATGCCGTAAAAGGCGATAAAGATGCGGTAAAAATCCTTTTTGAAGCTCTTGGCATTACCGGTTTTGCCCTGCAATATATGAAGGATTCGCGCCCTGCATCGGGCTCTGAACATATGTTAAGCCATGTATGGGAAATGGAAAATCTAACTGTAGACGGCATTACTGTTACCCATGGACATAAAGTTGCCATGGGAACCCTGGCTGCTTCGGCTTTTTTTGACTGCTTTTTTGCAGAAAAACCCGAACTCTGCAAAGACATACCATCCTGGACTAAACGGGAAGCAGACATAAGCGCAGTTTTTTCTAATCTGGGCAAGGCCCTGCCTTCGATATTAAAAACATCCCGGGAAAAATTCATAAACGATACAAAACAGCTTATGATACTTAGGGAAGGGATACTGGATAATTGGGATGATATTAAAAATGCCGTTTACAATAGAATTCCCTGTTATGCCGAAATTCGAACTATTCTTAAGGAAGGGGGTTCTCCGCTAAAGCCGCAGGAAATTGGTCTTTCCCGCAAGGGTGTTATTGAATCTGCAATTAAGGCCCACATGATACGCAAACGTTTTACTGTACTTGATATGGCTTATATAAGCGGTGTTTTTGATAAAGTCCTTAAGAAAATGGAAAATTCCGAGTTTATTACAGATTAAAGCAATACAATGCTGCATCCTGTCGTATTAAGAAAAACCAGCTTTATAGATTTTCCGGGATTGATAAGCGCTGTTATCTTTTTTCCCGGCTGTAATCTCCGCTGCCCCTGGTGCTGTAACCGGGAACTTGTCCTTAAAACAGCAGATTGTATAGCTCTGGATCATGCCCTTGATCATATAGTAAAACGGCGCAGGCTCCTGGGCGGCGTTGTATTAAGCGGCGGAGAGCCGACCTTGTTTGCCGGCCTTGGAGCAGTAATTAAACAGATAAAGGCCATTGGATTACAGGTAAAACTTGATACAAACGGTTTATTACCCGGGGTATTGGAAGCTTTATGTATTTCCAAAGATACAACACCGGACTATATTGCAATGGATGTAAAAACTGCACCAAAACGCTACTGGGAACTCTTGTCACAAAACAATGCAAAAACTCCCGATCCTGCGCAGGCACTGGAACGAAGTATTAGCTTACTTCGCAGTTTAGGCATTCCCCATGAATTTCGCAGCCTCAAGCTGCCTGTAATGCCCCTATCTTACTTCGGCGAAACCGAGAAGGCTGTTTTGGCAGAGCTTATACAGGACAGTCCCTGGAATATACGGCCCTTTATGGCGGGAAATTGTCTTGATCCTGCCTGGGATATGTATGAAACTTCTATTGAATAACTGTAAATAACTGCAAGGGTAAAAATCTTTATGCCCAGGTAAATGCAGCATAACCGACAAAAGAATCCGGCAAAGCCTCTCCATCATTAATCATAATATCCGCGCTGGTGCTGTAATCCAGTAGTCCAGCATTGCTGGACGGTACAGCATTGCTGGACGGTACAGTAGAACTTTGTGCATAACCCATGACTCCCAAAACTGCTCCGGCAGAACAGGATGATTTTTCCTTTTCTGCCCGTTCCAGCACTGCATTGGCATCGCCTAGTAATACTGCCTCAATAAAACGCTTATCATTTACTTTTTTAACCCATTCCAGCGCCTGGCTTCCCGAACCCTTGGGGCTAAACCGATAATTTATTCCATAGTGGGTTAAGTCTGCAGAACCCAATACAAGTACCGTTCTTTTTAAGTAATCTGCAGAATCTGCAAGGATTTTTCCGGCATCAACAGAACGGATATCTGAAGGAAAGCGCAGCCATACAAGCTTTGATTTTGGAAAAAAATATTTTACCATGGGAAGCAGTACTTCAACGGTATTATCCTGATACCTGTCCTCGCTGGAGCCTAAATCGCTTGCTTTTCGCAGCCTGCTTAAAAAGGCATTACACAGCTCTGTATCAATTTCCATGGGCCCCAACGGTGTCTGTACAGCCTCTTCCGGAGCAAAAAGAACCGGCATAGTTCCCGGATTATGCCCCCCAATTACAACAACAGTATCTGCAGAAGAACCAGTACCGGAAGGCTGCATATTAAGGGGAGAAGAAGCCAGGGCAGCTACAGCTTTGGCTGCAAAGGCGCCGGAATAGTACCAGCCGGCATGGGGAGCAACAGCAGCAATGACCGGTTTTGCAGAATTGTGTGCCTGTGTGTGTTTTATGGTAAATTCACGTAAAAATTCGTCTATTTTGGCTGGATTTTGAGGGTACCAGCCCGGCGAAAGACAAGACTTTCGTAAATTCATCACAAAACTCTAGCAAAATAAATAGAATCCGTATATACTATGCCAGTGAGGTAACAGTTGAGGAGTAAAACCCCGGTTTTTATTGCACTGTTTAGTATTATAGCTTACTCGGCAGCCATACTATACGGAGCATATAGTGTATACAGCAGTGTAAATACTCAGCGCCAGCGTGCTGTACGGGAATTGGACGGTATACACACGTTTATTCAGTCACATAACTCATCTGATTTTTTTACCGAACCTTTTAGGGAACAAATCCGGTCTAGGCTTCTGGAAAGCCAGTCTCTTGCCGGTATTATTATAACCGGAACACAGGGGAATTTGCCATTTGAAAAAGAAGACGGTATTATTGTATGGGATCCCAGCCCCCGTTTTGCCGCCCGTTTTGGATATATTACTCTGGAAGCAAAGCCTCTAAATATTCCGGAATATAGAAATGCATTTATTTATTCGTCAGCCAATCTGGTTCATTATGAACAGTTGGTTCATATACTAAGGCAAACCCTGGTTATTATTCTGGGCGCATTTATTCTTTCGTTTATTACCATGATCATTTCACTGCTCCGTTCCCGGTCAATGACCGGTACAGCTTCGCTGGACGGTACAGCTTCGCTGGACGGTACCACAGATTCTGCAAGCTTGCAAAGTATATCCGGCGTGACAGAAGATACCTGGCAGCCCGAAGAAGATTCTTTTCCCGATCCTCCATTTACTCTAGAACAGGAGACAGAAAGCGAAGCGGAAATGTATGATACCGGAATTGACAGCAGCGGCGATTCGGATAATTTTGATCTTCCCGATTTTGATGATACTGGTTTTGGCGATCCCGGTTTTGACGATCCTGGTTTTGCCGACACTGGTTTTGATGATCCCGGTTTACCAGATGCAGAACAAACTCCGGAAGACGATTTCCGCCTCGATGATTTCCTTGATGAAGATGATCTAAACCACCCATTGGATGGCGGCCTTTCTGAGGAAGGCGGCCTTTCAGAGGAAGGCGGCCTTGCGGAGGAAGGCGGTCTTGCGGAGGAAAGCGGTCTTCCCGATTATAACGGGCTTCCCAAGGACGATGATTTTTCTTTTGATGACGCTTTCACTGCTTCGAATGAAGACAGCACTTTTGAAGAACCTGATATACCGGAAAATAAAACTTCCGATAGTCCAAGCGGTTTATATTCACCGCGAAGTAATATTGGCTGGGAAGCATATACCAAAGACAGACTTGCATCGGAAATACATCGCTGCGCTGCATCGGAACAGGATTTGGCAGTACTTCTTATGGAATGTGCAGAAGGAGTAAACTGTGACGGCGCCCTTTATAAAAATATTGCCAGTGAAGCTGTGGGGATGTTTAATGTCCGGGATCTAAGTTTTGAATACGGGAACAACGGAATAACGGTAATTATTCCCAATATAAGCCTGGAAGAAGGCATTTCCAAAGCCGAAGAATTTCATTCCAAGCTTCTAAAAACCTATTCCGAATCATTTCACAGTAAAAGTGATTTTCTTATCGGGATTAGTTCCCGTTCAGGAAGACTTATTGATGCAGACAGGCTGTTACGGGAAGTATCCCGTGCACTGGAAAAAGCAAAAAGCGAAGCAGGATCGCCAATAATTGCCTTTAAAAGCGATCCCGAAAAGTACAGGGATTATATAAAGCGGGGCGGTTCTTAGGTTTTCCTAGAAGCTTTTAGCTTCGCCTATTCGAAAAAATGTTCACGATTCCTTAAGAGTTGTGCACGTGTCCACTGTGAAATAACGATCAAATATGATAATCCGCTTAGCTCTACAGTGCTGTTATCGTCTTCATCTGCTGCTGATATCTGTATAGAAAGAATGGAACCATCTCCAAGTTCTGCCCGTATTGCTGCTATAGAAGAAATAGGATTAGAAGGATCAATGGCAAGATAATTTTCGCCGCCAGCTTCCAAAACCCTGCGAATCCAGTTTTCTGTTTTGACTGAATCCAGAATAACATTGCCCATAAGCCAGTTTTCACCGCTGCGGGTAATGGTATAGTCTGTAAAGCTTGCTTCTTCTGTCTCAAAACCAGTCCCATGATAATCAAAAAAAGAAATATGCATACGCTGAACCTGTGAAACATTCATGTTTTCAAAAAAACTTAAATTACACCAGGAAACTCTTGAACTGTTTACATAAGTACCAATTAACCTGTCGCCGCTGCGGAATTCATTTTCGCCGCTGCGCCGAAGAAACACCTCTGTACCCGAAGGATCCTCTACTCCAACCAGAAGATCGAGTAAGGGAAAACCGGCACCGCCGCGAATGACAAGCCGTGTAGAGCCGTCAAGCCCCAGTTCTCCATGGCTTGAGGCATTTGATCCGCGCCGGGGAAATGCTCCGTGGGTACTAATAAGACGGAAAAGATCATCTATTCTTCCCTGTCTTGCCGGTATTTCAAGGGTATTATCCAATACGAACCACTGGCCGCCCCTTAGAAATAATTCTATTCTTTCTCCGTATTGGAAGATTTCTATTCTGTCTGCCTGGTCCCGTGAAGCGGAAGAAATCCAGGTAAAACGTTCATTACGGATATTCCTTCGTGCAGGATCCAGAAAAATTGACAAAATAAACAGTAAAAATAAAAAAGCTGCTAATGATCCAAGAACGATTAGCTTTTTTCTATACTCCATGATCCTGTTCCTTTTTAGCCTTCCGTTTTACCAGCCGCATTATTCCAAAACCGCTAATTAATAAAGGCATAATGTAAATATTTAAAATACGGGAAAACCTCATGTAGCCCAGCCGCCTGTCGTTATCGATGATACGGTCAAGCCGGTTCTGTCCTCCCTGCCGGTTTCTTATTCCTACAATATCGTCGTCCATTCCCAGCCAATCTGCTGCCTGTAAAATAAAATTAAGGTTGGGGCTGGGCTGATTTTGGGTAAAGCGGATTAAGGGGCCGCCCATATCGGTATCTCCCACTACCACTATTCGTGACTCCCGCGGACTTAAAGGCATGGGCGGAAGCTCTTCTTCGGTCATTATGTCCATAAAATCCCATTCGTCCCATTCTTCCAATTCTTCCCATTCCCTGTTTTGCCTTCGGGGGGTCTCTACACCTTCAAACCAACTGGGAAAAGTCCCTTCCAGTGCGGCAGCAAGCATATATTGTCCCATACTTGTTTCCATTCCAAGGGTAAAAGCAGCTATGTTTTCCGGCCTAAGCGAAAAATCGTCTGTCATGAGCCAGGCTTCGTCCGAAGATGTAAACAATACTTCTCCGCTTACAGTTCCGGATTCCGGAAGAGTAAAAGTCAGAGGACAGGCCCAATACATATCTACTCCTCCAAAACGGGCAGTTAAGGGATGGTTCCTGTTTGCCTGATCTTCCATTACTCCAAGCCAGGGCGGATACCGGGTTAATCTAAGCTGATTGGAAAAATCCCTAAACGGAATTACCAAAGAAGCAGAGTCCATTACCAGGCTTTGCCCTATAGTAACACCGTAAAAGGAAACCATAGCCAATAGGCCTCTGTCATAAAAAAATCTTCCTTCCCAGGCATTACTAAATAAATCTACATCCACGCTTGCTACACTGAACAATACCCGTCCGCCCAGTTGTATATAACGATCTATACGGTATAGGCTGTATTCATCCAGTTCTTCGGCGCCGCCCATTACAAATAACACAGGCAGGGTGTCGGGAATTTCTTCTCCCGGACGCAGTTCAAGGACAGAATATCCTGCCTGAACCAAGGTAGAATAAACATCGCTGTAGTAATCCGTCCATGTTTTTTGCTGTACCGGAGCAATAACACCCATTTCCCTGCGTCTGCCGCTTACCAAAGAGCGTATGCGGCTGGTTATATCGTATTCAAGGGTATCAAGAGAAAAAACCCAGGGTAATACTTCGAACTTGTTTAGGTATTCAATAACTATTCCAGAATAAACAATGGAAAAACTTGCTTCATCCTGTCCGACATTTTGAAGCTCCTGGGGAAACAAGCCAAAACGTTCCACTTCTGCGGTATTTCTTCCAGGATCTTTTATCGATACCTGAATAGTCCCGCGGGAGCGTGCTTCATATTCCCGCAACAGATCGCTTATTTCCGAAGGCGCAGGCCCTACAGTATGCAGTCTTCCGGAAAGGAAATAACTGATACGGACATTATCATCTATTTCTGCATGAAGGTTCCGGGATACCGGCGAAAGTGTAAAGGCTTTTGATGCTGTCAGATCCAGCCTAAACCAGAATCTTTGGCTTAACAATAAGAGAAGCAGCAAAATAACTGCACTAAGTATTGTAATAATACTAAATTGTTTTTTTGTCATGGTTAGCTCCACTTCCTGTACAGAATTACCCGTGTAGTAAAAAATAAAAATATTACCGTGGTAATTAAAAAATAAGACAAATCCCTGGTATCGATAATTCCTTTTGTAAAACTTTCAAAGTGAAAAGCCAGAGAAATAAAATTAATAAGCGAACTAAAAAAAGGAGGAAAAGAAACAGCCATGGTTAACTGGTTAATTAACATGGTAACAAGCATGACTGCTGCAGCGCCCAAAAAAGCTCCGGCCTGGTTTTTTGACAGGCTTGAAAGCAAAAGCCCCAAAGCAGAAGCAGAAGAACCAAGAAGCAGAACACCCAGATATTCTGCAGCAAGCACTCCAAGGTCAAAACGACCAAGTGGAAGCAGGCTTAAGGGAATGGGAAGGCTTATAAGCAACAGAATTTTTACCGAACCAATAGCGGCAAAATATTTTCCCAGTACCAGTTCCCATTCGGAAAAAGGAATGGTCAAAAGCAGTTCTATGCTTCCCAGTTTTCGTTCTTCTGCCCAGGACTTCATGGTAATAATGGGAATTACCAGAATAAAAGCTATAGGAAATACAGTAAAATACGGACGGAAACTGGCAATATTCATGTTAAAATATCCCTGCAAATAATAAAGCCAGATTGAACAAAACAGGGAAAAGAAAAGAAGTATCCCATAAAATGCCGGAGAATTGGACAGGGAAAGGAGTTCTTTTTTTGCCAGAATAAGTGATTTATGAATTATCATTATGTTCCTCACTTGTTAGTTTAACGAAGATATCTTCCAGGCTAAGTTTCTTACGGCTCATGCCTATTATTTTTAAATTTTCTGTTACTGCCCAATCAAATATTCTTTCTCCGTCTATGGTTTTTGTTAAACTACTGGGAATAAAAAAACGTAGTTTGCCGGTATTGTCTTCTTTAACTTCTTCCACTTCCGGCATGACTGTGTTTAGGTCTTCACCGCCAAGTCGGGAAAACTTTTCCATAATGCCGCTACCGTCCAGCGGATCGGTACCTTTAAGCAGCAATTCCCAGGTATCGCCGCCCTTAAGCGTGCCGGCTATTTCTTCCGGAGTTCCCTGAGCTGCAATTTTTCCTTCGTTAAGTATTAATACCCGGGAACATACTGCTTCCACTTCCTGTAAAATATGGGTAGATAGTATTACTGTTTTGCTTTTTCCCAGTTCCTGTATCAGCGATCTTATTTCGATAATCTGATTGGGATCCAGCCCCGAAGTTGGTTCGTCAAAAATAAGTATGGGCGGATCGTGGATAATTGCCTGAGCCAGTCCAACCCGCTGTCTGTAACCCTTGGAAAGGGTTTCTATTAATTTTGAGCGCATAGCTTTTAAGCCGCATGCATTTATACTTCTTTCCCTGGCATCTTTTTGTTCTTCTGCCGGAACCAGTCTTGCAGCAGCCATAAAAGAAAGGTATTCGTCTACGGTCATATCGGAATAAAGGGGGACGCTTTCCGGCAGATACCCTGTACGTTTTTTTACCTCCACCGGATCATCTGTTACAGAAAAACCTGCCACACAGGCAGATCCGCTTGTAGGAAAGTGATACCCTGTCAGTATCTTCATTACAGTGGTCTTTCCCGCTCCGTTAGGGCCCAAAAAACCCAATACTTGCTCTTTCCCTACAGAAAAAGACAGTTCTTTTACCGCTTCCACATGGCCGTAACGCCTGGTAATATTTTCTACTTCTATCATGTGTTTACTATGCATTTTTTTAATCAATAAAATCAATGGGGAAAATCATTCTATCCCGGCTTAATACTGTTTCCGGAAAGATTTCTTTTGCCTGGGCAAGCAGGTTTTTAAGGTTTTGTTCGTTATACCGGGGGCTGTAGTGTATCAATGCCAGCTTTCTTATACCTCCTGCATCTGCGGCAATTTGTGCAGCTTCCCCTGCTGTCATGTGTTTTTTTTCGCGGGCGCTTTCCGCCAAATCATTTTCAAACATTCCCTCGCAGATAAAAAGGTCCGAATTCGCTACTTCTTCGGCAATTTCCGGAAAGGCCAGGGTATCGGTAACAAAACTAAACTTTCTTCCTGTCCTGGGATTGCCGAGCACCTGCCGCGGGTGTATGACAGAGCCGTCTGTTAGGGTAATATTTTCTCCTGCCTGCAGCTTTGCCCAAAGGGGACCCCGCGGAATACCCAAAGCTTCGGCATGTTCCGGATGGAACATACCCGGCCTTCCCTCCTCTTCCAGTGTATAGCCAAAACAGGGCTTGGTATGCCGCAGGGGAAATGCCCGGATACGGTAGCCTTCGCCCTGATGAATAATTCCGGGATCTTTAAATTCCTTTACAATAATTTCATAATTAATATACATATCCAATACACGGCGGCTGGCCTGTATATAGTCGGCTATACGCGGAGGGCCGTAAATGTACAGGGGATCATCCCTGTCAACCTGGGAAGACAACATTAAAAGACCGGGTAAACCGGTTACATGGTCGGCATGGGTATGGCTGATAAAAATTGCCGATATTTTTTTCCAGCGAAGATTAAGACGGCGCAGGCTAACCTGGGTTCCCTCTCCTCCGTCAAATAAAAAGAGTTCTCCTTCCCGCCGGACAAGGACAGAAGTTAGGTGACGCTGCGGCAGAGGCATCATCCCCCCGCAGCCGAGTATAAATGCTTCGAGGTTCATCTATAATATGCAGCATGGGCTCCAAAAACCCAAAAACCTTCTATGGTTCCAAGCCAAATTCCCCTAAGTGCTTCTGTCTCTTCATTGGCAGCTTCCAGAGTTACTTCATTTTTTGTTCTGTACTGTACCCAAAATAGTTCCCCCTGACTTAGTCTTTCGCGTACAGGGCTGTTTTGGGACGGCATTTCCCGGACCTCTGCTGTTTGTACAGTAATAATATATTCTAAATGACCGTCCAATTGTTCCAGATTGTTTGTAAGTTCAAGTTCAAAGAAAACAGGATGATAATCCAAACCAGCAGGTACATCCAGTAAATTCCTTCCCCTTTGGGCCAATTCCATAGCATTGTTCAATAGTTCCCTGCGCGAGGCTGGATTTTGCGTAGCTGCTGCAATTCGGGTTAGTTTAACGCTGTCAACATCGTTTGTATTCCAGGAAATATCCCTTAAGCGTACA
>Ga0099364_10011112_pt1 | contig 12327 bp, 9 predicted proteins | sample TergutTh196P3_FD_73070 | JGI IMG/M metagenome (GOLD analysis project Ga0099364, IMG submission 73070) | Microcerotermes parvus P3 segment gut microbial communities from Pointe-Noire, Republic of the Congo - Th196 P3 | ecosystem: Host-associated > Arthropoda: Insects > Digestive system > Gut ... | reverse complement strand
AGCATTACAGTTAGATAAAAGTTTTTACGGCGAAATAACTTTTGAATCTGCAAGATTATGGATAGAAGATGCACCCGCTATCCTACATTTCAAAACAACTCCCAGAATAGGAATCGATTACGCCGGCGATGTTTGGAAAAACAAACCGTGGCGATTTATAATATAATTCAACATTCAAGATTACTAAAAACTCATAATCTTGAATGTTGAATCTTAAATTAATGTCTCATCAACGTAAAATGCCCCACTTTCGGTTCTCTATGCGGCGCTGTAATAATATACCAATAATCCGTCGAAGGCATTGGTTTTCCTAAATAGGTGCCGTCCCAAGCTTTGTAGTGGTTCACGTAGTCCACGAGTTTTTTGCCAAAACGGTCGTAAATGCGGATAATGTAGCTATCTTCCAAACAATGTAAGTTATTGATTATCCATGTATCGTTTTTACTGTCGCCATTAGGCGTAAAGAAAAGAGCGGGTTCTACTTCGCATTCTTCCAAAACAGTTAATAATAATCTTGCCACGCCTTCACAGCCGTTTGCATTTACATGAATGCGCGTTTCCACAAATGTGCCGACCTCTCGTTGCACCGGCAGCCGGAATCCATTGCCTTCATACGCTCGATTTACAAAAATAGTATCGTACATCAATGTATCTGTTCTTGAAAGTACAGTTAAATCCAACGTTACAATGCTATCGCAACCTAATCTTGTTCTCAGCGTTTCTGTATAAATTCCTTCTTCTCGGTATATTCTACCGGCAAATTCGTATCCGGTTCCTTGGCAAACAAATGCTATATGAGGTTCCGTAATATTATACACTTGTCCAACTGTTAAATTCAATACTACGGTGCTGTCGCAACTGTATTTGTTTTTTAATGTATGATAATAAGTTCCACCGACTGTCAGTGTTGTACTAAAGAAATCATATGATTCTCCGGAGCAAATCGTTGCAAAAGTTGGTGTTGTATGAACCGGATTTATTGTCAGAGCAATTGACACAATACTATCGCAATAAAGTTTTGTTTGCAACGTATCATAATAAGTTCCTGCCTGCTTGTAATACCGTCCGCCGAAAAAAGTACTATCGCCTCGGCAAATACTTCTTGGAATAGGCAAATCGCGATAAACAGGATTGAGCGTTAAATTCAACGTTACGACACTATCACAACCAAATTTTGTTTTCAATATGTCGGTGTGAGTGCCCGCAAGCTTATAATATTTCCCGGCAAAGAAAAGACTGTCGCCTTGGCAAATGCTTCTCGAAACAGGCAAATCGTTATAAACGGGATTAACGGTTAAATTCAACGTTACAATACTATCACAGTTAAGCTTTGTTTTCAGCGTATCGGTATGAATACCAACCGACTTATAAAATCTTCTGCCAAAGAAAGTACTATCGCCTTGGCAAATGCTTCTCGGAACAGACAAATCGCGATAAACAGGATTAACGGTTAAATTTATGGAAATAATGCTGTCGCAATTAAGCTTTGTTTTCAACGTGTCGTAATAAATTCCTGCCCCTTTATAATATCGACCGCCAAAGAAAGTACTATCGCCTTGACAGATAGTCCGCGGCATTGGCGTATTATGATAAGTCGGATTGACCGTTAAATCCAACGTTACAATACTGTCACAGTTAAGTTTTGTTTTCAATGTATCGGTGTGAGTACCCGCAAGCTTATAATATTTCCCGGCAAAGAAAAGACTGTCGCCTTGGCAAATCGCTCTCGAAACAGACAAATCGTTATAAACGGGATTAACAGTTAAATTCAACGTTACAATACTGTCGCAATTAAATTTTGTTTTCAATGTATCAGTGTGAGTACCCGCAAGCTTATAGAATTTTCTGCCAAAGAAAATACTATCACCTTGGCAAATCGTTCTCGAAACAGGCAAATCGCGATAAACAGGATTTAGCGTTAAATCTAACGTTACAATACTGTCGCAATCAAATTTTGCTTTTAGTGTGTCGGTATGAATACCCGCTAACTTATAGTACTTCCTACCAAAGAAAATACTGTCGCCTTGGCAAATGCTTCTCGAAACAGGTAAATCACGATAAATCAAATTGAACACTAAATCAATGGAAACAATACTATCGCAATTAAGTTTTGTTTTCAGTGTATCATAGTAAATTCCTTCTTCTTTATAATATCGACCGCCAAAGAAAGTACTATCGCCTTTACAAATACTTCTCGGAACAGGCAAGTCGTGATAAACAGGATTAACTGTCAAATTCAATGTTACAATACTGTCACAATTAAGCTTTGTCTTCAGCGTATCGGTGTGAACACCTGCAAGCTTATAGTACTTTCCGGCAAAGAAAATACTATCGCCTTGACAAATGGTTCTCGAAACAGACAAATCGCAATAAATGGGATTAACCGTTAAATCTATGGAAACAATACTATCGCAATTAAGTTTTGTTTTTAGCGTATCGGTGTGAATACCGGCAAGCTTATAGTACTTCCGACCAAAGAAAATACTGTCACCTTGGCAAATGGTTCTCGAAACAGACAAATCGCGATAAACGGGATTAACCGTTAAATCTATGGAAACAATACTGTCGCAATTAAGTCTTGTTTTCAGCGTATCGGTGTGAATACCGGCAAGTTTATAGTACTTCCCGGCAAAGAAAACACTATCGCCTTGGCAAATAGTTCTCGAAACAGGCAAATCGCGATAAACGGGATTAACGGTTAAATCCATAGACACAATGCTATCGTAGTTCAACGCCGTTTTCAGTGTATCGAAATAAATACCGGTCTCTTTAAAATATCGGTCGCCGAATAAAACACTATCTCCTTGACAAATAGCAATTTCTTTTGTAGTTGTTGGACAAAAAGAATTCAAAGTGCCTTCTACTGTTTTGGTTGTTACATCATCGTTCATGAGAACTATCATTTTTATTTGATAAGTCCCATTAGCAAAATTTTTACTCCAAGTAAGTCGATCTTGAGCAGCAGTTTCTTCCACATCATCAATGTACCATTTTAAAAATCCGGGATTCGTGCTCATATCTCCGGTTATTTCGGCACGAATCTGCGCCGGTTGCGCACAAATGGTATCAAAAGCCAAATCTTGGTAGTGAATATCATCTACATAAAATGCAGCATCTAAGACACGCATAGACGATCCAGCCAAATAATAATATGATATGTAATAACCAAATCCATAGGCATAAGCAAGAAGTCCTGCTTGATTGGCAAAAACATACGACGCAGTATAATTGGTAAGCCGAACACTGTAAAAAGACATACCGGAAGCAGCATTATCATACCAAGTACCACCGGTTAATGCCGTAGGAGTACCTCCTCCAATAGACACTGTTGTATTGTTTTTTGTTGCAGTAGGAGTAACTATTAATACAAAATGAGAAGTCAAAGAATTAACAGCAAAAGGAGCTATCAAAGCCGAAGTTATGGTCTGCTCAATAGGCGGTATCCACGCAAGCGATTCATCGCCACCATAAGTGTTTACGGCACTGGGATAACTTGTACCTACCATATAAGAACATACTTGCACCGGTTTATCGGCTTGTATATAACATCCTCTGTTGGCAAGCGTTATTCTTAACTCAACCCATTCTCCGGCATTAAGAGTAAGACTGCCTCGCATCACAGTGCCTCCGATTTGGGTAATTACCGTGTTATTTTGAGAAGCTACTATGCGCACAAGCTCAACTTCACGATTAGTAACAGGCACTATAAAATTTCTACCCCAAGTATTAACCGGCGTAAGTTGCTGGAAAAAATTATCGCCTCCACCGTTAATTACTGCATATGAATGCGCAGAAAAATAAGCAATAGGATTACTCGAAGTAATCCTATATCCACTCATATCAATACTTGAAGCAGCTTGCTTAAAGTATATTTGACCTGCCGAAAGAGTAGCCATTAATATCCCATTTTCATAAATATCCGTATTATTTTGGGTAGCAATAGCAATATACTGGTCATATCTGCCGGATGCCGAAGGTCCCAATCCCAAATGATAATAATCATTTCCTAAAACAGGAGTTGGCAGTACATTTGTTGCATCAGCCAAAGCAGCAAAAGTATTCAAGGCATATACCGTTACCGGAACTGACGATTGTATACGAGCAGTCTTGTTGCTTACTCCCGTTGAAAAGTTATATACCGCATCTCTCTCCGATTGCGTAAGAGTATGAGTATATACGCTTCCGGCAGCAACAGAAAAAGGAACACTTACGCCTATATTGGAGAAATATATAGTACCCGTAGCAGCTTCATCGGCTACTATTCTTATTTGGAGTATTACTGAACTGGTAGTAGTTGCAGTCGCATTCATTCCAAATGATACCAAAAAATCAGTTCCTCTGGTATCTACCTGTGCCTGCGACGAAAAGCCGCACAGCAAAAACAAAGTAAAGATAAAAACAGTAAACGTACGTTTCATGGTTGTTTGCAAAATTAATAATTCAAGGCTCAAATACTATTTTTTCAATGTAAAAATCCATTTCTCACGAATTTCCGCGTACGGATTATTTATGACGATGTCAAGAATTAAATTTCCATCATTCATACCGTACCCGTATGTTTGTATGACTCCGGCTGCCGTTATTGTCAGCCGACCGTTCTCAATAGCATATTCAATAGTTTCCTTTTCACCGGCGGGATAATGCAATACAATAGTTTGCGCATTTATTTCCCAAGCTTCAGGAAAAGGAATAAAACTTTGCACATCAGAAACCTTATCATACACAGCAGTTTGAATATTTCCATCCGTATTTTTTTCGACGATTATTTGCGTTACCTTCCACAGTCCTTGCGGAAAATTATTGGCTGCCTGTGCAATAATACCTGCCAGCAGCAAACAAGTTAAAAAAATTATTTTTGTCTTCATTTTCTTTTAATTCTGTACACTCATTCTCGTAATACCCAACTAAAATACACATTTATAACACTAAATTTTAGTGCAAATTTTTATATTGCAAATCTAATCTTATTTATTTTACAAACAAACAATTATTCAAAAAAATCGTCATTGATTTTATTATGCGTACAAAAACACAACTTCTCCAATTAAAAAAATCTTTTTTTATCTGCTTGTATATTCGTTTTTTAGCAAAAATTTATTTTCTTTGCAAATGAATTACTTTTACACAGAAAATAATGATTTGGAACGAAACTATTGAATGCATGAACCGCGAAGAGTTGCGGCAACTACAAGGATTAAGACTGAAAGAAACGGTTGAAAGAGTATATAATAATGTGCCCTTTTACCGCACAAAAATGGACGAAATGGGTATAACGCCTGCCGATATAAACACGATTGACGATATAGTTAAACTACCGTTTACCACTAAAACAGACTTACGGGATAATTATCCTTTTGAGTTGAATGCCGTACCGATGAGCGAGATTGTCCGCATTCACGCTTCGTCAGGTACAACAGGAAATCCAACCGTTGTCGGTTATACGCGCAAAGATTTGCTGGCTTGGACAGAATGCCTTTCACGTGCGTTTACAGCTTACGGAGCCGATTGTTCAGATATTTTTCAAATTTCGTATGGCTACGGACTTTTCACGGGCGGTTTGGGAGCACATTACGGCGCCGAAAATATTGGCGCGAGCGTAATCCCAATGTCGAGCGGAAACACCGAAAAGCAAATTAAAATAATGCACGATTTTGGCGCTACGGTGTTGTGCTGTACGCCATCTTATGCGCTGTTTATTGCCGATTATATCAACGATTCGGGCATCGACAGAAAAGAGTTCAAACTTAATATCGGTGTTTTTGGCGCAGAGCCATGGACAGAAAATATGCGAAAAGAAATCGAAGCAAAACTCGGTATCAAAGCATATGATATTTACGGACTGAGCGAAATCGCCGGTCCGGGCGTTGGTTACGAGTGTGAATGTCAAAACGGAACGCACCTTTGCGAAGACCATTATTATCCCGAAATAATCGACCCCACAACGCTTGAACAAAAAGGCGATGGCGAAGAAGGCGAATTGGTTTTCACACACTTAACAAAAGAAGGAATGCCGTTGTTGAGATACCGCACAAAAGACTTGACCTGCCTGCATCGCAATACTTGTACTTGCGGAAGAACGGCTGTGCGTATGGATCGAATTCTCGGCAGAAGCGATGACATGCTGATTATCAGAGGAGTAAACGTATTTCCATCGCAAATAGAATCCGTTATTTTGGAATTGCCCGAACTTGAGCCGCATTATATGATTTACGTTGATCGTGTGAACAACACCGACCAAATAGAGTTGCACGTAGAAGCAAAACTCGAAGCATACAGCGATAATATGGCGAAAATGGTAGAGTTGACAAAAAAAATCTCAAACCGACTGAACAGTGTACTAGGTTTAGGTGTTAAAGTAAAAATAGTGGAACCACGCTCGCTCGAAAGAAGCGTCGGCAAAGCAAAACGAGTAGAAGACAGAAGAAAATTGAAGTAAAAGAAACCCTCTAAGTCTTCCTCAAGGGAGACTTACATAGACACCAAAAAAAAGATCAATAAAATATGAAATTGTTAAACCTTTAAAATCAATGCTTCTGAAAGTCTCCTTTGAGGGAGATTTAGAGGGGCTCGAATAGTTATGATTGTAAAACAACTTTCCATTTTTCTCGAAAACAAGCAAGGAAGACTAACCGAGGTTGCCAAAATGCTCGGCGAAGCAGATGTTAATATGACAGCTTTCAGTATTGCCGATAATTCCGATTTTGGTATTTTGCGCCTCATTGTTTCCGATCCCGAGCAAGCTTACGACTTGTTACTAAAAAACAAATTTGCCGTAACGCTCACCGATGTTGTGTGCCTGCTGTGTCCAAACACGCCCGGTTCGTTGGCAAAAGCGTTGGACATTTTGAACGAAGGAAATGTTTTTATCGAATATATGTATGCTTTTTCGACCAACGAACAGGCATACGTTATTATAAAAGCGCAAGACATCGAAAAATGTGTCGAAACACTGCAAAAAAACAAACTGAAACTCTTAGCCGCAGACGATTTATATAAACTTTAATCTATAAATGCTATGAAAAAATTATTACTATCGGTTATTTGCATAATAGCCGTGTTAACACAGGCGAATGCTCAAAACATAAATTTTAATTTCGGGTTAAAAGTAGCTCCGGCAGTCTCGTGGTTAAGTATAGGTGAGCAAGAAATAGAGCCAAATGGAGCACGAATGAAATTTAACTGGGGATTTATTGGTGCATGGAACTTTGCCAATAATTTTTCACTTGTTTCGGGCTTTAACATCAACTCATTAGGCGGAAATTACAAAACCAACACATATACAAATCGAATAAAATATTCGGAATTTCAACTTCCTGCTATATTTCAAATGCGCACAAATCCTATCGGAAATATGAGGTTGCACGCCCAAATAGGTATAGCAGAAGGTATAATGTTGAGCGCGAAAAATAAAGAAAATCACAAAATTAACAATGAAGTTCGCAATTTCAACACCGCTTATATAGTAGCAGGCGGAATGGAATTCCAAGTGCTGGATGAGCTTAATTTGTTAGGTCAAATAAAATACAACGGCGGAATAACAAAAATAACCAAACACAGCGATATAAGAAATAACTTTATCGAATTGGCAATAGGAGTGATTTTTTAATGTCTAAACCAGAATTTACAAGATGAAAAGATTAGCCGGATTATGAAAGAAATCTTGAAAATCATAATAATCTTGTAAAAATCTTGGTTCAAAGATTTTTTTTCTTACCTTTGCACCGCTTTTTGAAAAAGAAAAGTGTGATGGGAAATTAAGACCACACGGCTTAAATTTTGAGTAACACAATTAAATTTTAACAATGAAAACATTAGAAATCAAAGGTTCGTTGAGAAACGAAACAGGAAAAAAAACAACTAAAGCAGTTAGAAACGCAGACGCAGTGCCTTGCGTAGTATACGGCGGAAAAGAAACTGCTCATTTTCAAGTAACGAACAGCGAATTACGTCATTTAATTTATACACCCGAAATATTCTTAGTAAACTTGAATATTGACGGCAAAAAATCAAACGCTATCTTAAAAGATGCACAATTCCACCCGGTAAAAGATACCATTTTACATGTTGACTTTTTGGAAGTTTTTGAAGACAAACCAATCGTAATAGACGTTCCTGTGAAATTGGAAGGACTTGCCGAAGGTGTTAAAGCCGGTGGTAAATTAAGCCAAGAAATGAGAAAAATCCGCGTAAAAGGATTATATAAAAATGTACCCGAGAAATTAGTTATCAACATTGAGCACCTTGGACTTGGCAAAACAATCCAAATCGGCGCATTAGCTTTCGATAACTTGGAAATTTTAACACCAAAAATGAATGTTGTAGCTGCCGTTAAGTTGACAAGAGCCGCTCGTGGAGCTGCTGCAGCTGCCGCCGCAGGAAAAAAATAAGTTTTAAAACAATTAATAATGAAAAATTAATAATTAATAGTTTAAACGCTCTTGATTATGATTTTTAATTATTAATTATTAATTGTTAATTATTTATGAAATACCTGATTGTAGGATTGGGAAATATTGGTAACGAATACCAAGACACCCGGCACAACATAGGATTCAGCATATTGGACGCTTTCGCAAAAGCGTCCAATCTTGTTTTTGCAGAAAATCGTTACGGCAGCGTTTGCGAATATCGGCTAAAAGGAAGAACGCTGATTTTGCTGAAACCTTCTACTTTTATGAATTTGAGCGGAAACGCAGTACGGTATTGGCTAAACAAAGAAAATATCCCAACTGAAAATTTATTGATTTTGGTCGATGATTTGGCGCTTCCTTTCGGTGCATTGCGCCTAAAAGACAAAGGCAGCGATGCCGGACATAACGGGTTGAAAAGCATTCAAGAACTTATCGGCAATGTTTATGCACGCTTGCGATTCGGTATCGGGAGTAATTTCCCGAAAGGACATCAAGTAGAATATGTACTCGGAAAATGGGATAACGAGGAAACTGAAAAACTGCCCGCCAGAATCGACAAAGCCATCGAAATGATTAAAAGTTTTTGTTTAGCAGGCATTCAAATCACAATGAATCAGTTTAATAATAAATAGTGAGATGGCAAGAAGTGAAATAGTGAGCAAAAACACTCACCATTTCGCAATCTCACCAACTCACCTCTCACTATCTCACCAACTATGAAAGAAGAGGTTCGTATAGATAAATGGCTGTGGGCGGTTAGGATATTCAAAACCCGAAGCATTGCCGCCGAAGCCTGCAAAAAAGGCAAGATAATGATTGGCGGCGTAACAATCAAACCATCGCGGAACATAAAAGTAAACGATGTTATTCAGATAAAACGCCCGCCGATTGTTTATTCATTCAAGGTATTGGCACTTACCGAAAACCGAATGGGCGCCAAGTTAGTGCCCGAATTTATGGAAAATGTTACCACTGCCGACCAACTGCATCTATTAGAATTAGATAAAATCGCCGCAGTCGGCAGAAGAGATAAAGGCACAGGCAGACCAACCAAAAAAGAACGTCGGGAGTTAGACGAATTTACAACGCCCGAGTTCATTGATGATGATTTTGATACCATATAATGGTTCATAGGACTAAAACATTCATAACCCCGAAGGTGCTTCTCTGTGAGTAATTTTTACTATATGTTAAATTTCACACAAATGAAATATTAAATCAATACTTTTCTAATTAATTTTGTTTATTTTTGCAATTTTATTCATTAAAATTGTATTAATTTTCAAAAAATTACATATTTTTTTCAAAAAAATTATAATTTTTCTATTGTAAATTGTAATAATTTTATACTTTTGCAGTAATTTTACAGAAGAATTGTAATTTTTTTAGACCTTAAAATAATACTATACATGGACAGAAAAGAAGCAGCATTGCATTATCATTCACACGGAAAGCCGGGGAAAATAGAGACAATTCCCACAAAACCTTACAAAACACAATACGACTTATCATTAGCATATTCACCAGGCGTAGCAGAACCTTGTTTAGAAATTGCAAAAGATGCCGAAAATGCGTATAATTATACAGCCAAAGGAAATTTAGTTGCCGTCATTTCAAACGGAACAGCAGTACTCGGACTGGGCGACATCGGCGCGCTTGCCGGAAAACCGGTGATGGAAGGCAAAGGGTTGTTATTCAAAATTTTCGCAGGCATCGACGTTTTCGACATCGAAGTAAACGAAAAAGACCCCGAGAAATTTATTCAAGTAGTAAAAGCCATTGCGCCAACATTCGGCGGAATAAACCTTGAAGACATCAAAGCGCCTGAATGCTTTGAAATAGAAACTCGCTTGAAAGCAGAATTAGATATTCCGTTGATGCACGACGATCAGCACGGAACAGCCATCATTTCTGCCGCTGGATTATACAACGCGTTGGAAATAGCCGGAAAGAAAATCGAAGATGTAAAAGTGGTGGTAAACGGTGCCGGAGCAGCATCGAACTCTTGTACTAAATTGTATATGATGTTAGGCGTAAAAAAAGAAAACATCGTGATGTGCGATAGCAAGGGCGTTATTTCTGTTTACAGACAAGATTTGAACGAGTCGAAAAAAATGTTTGCCACCGAGCGAAATATTAAAACATTGGCAGAAGCAGTAGTGGGTACAGACGTATTCCTCGGACTTTCTGTTGCCGACGTGCTGACGCCCGAAATGGTATTGACGATGAATCCGAATCCGATTGTTTTCGCGCTTTCTAATCCAAATCCTGAGATACCTTACGATTTAGCAAAAGTAACACGTCCGGATATTATCATTGCCACAGGTCGTTCCGATTATCCTAATCAAATTAATAATGTATTAGGTTTCCCATACATATTCAGAGGAGCGCTGGATGTTCGCGCCGCCCAAATCAACGAAGAAATGAAAATGGCAGCCGTAAAAGCATTGGCGCAATTGACGAGAGAAGACGTGCCCGTTGATGTTACAGAAGCCTACGGATTAAAACCGGGAGATTTAAAATTCGGCAAAGACTACATTATCCCAAAACCTTTCGACAAAAGATTGCTGACAAGAATATCTATGGCTGTGGCTAAAGCTGCCGTAGAATCGGGTGTTGCCCGCAAACCGATTACCGACTGGGAAGCTTACGAAAAACGATTATTGGAAATTCAGAAATAAGAAAAACAGAACGCAAAATTGTCTGAACCAAGATTAAAAAAAATTCCAAGATTAACAGGATTTTAGCCGTTAATCTTGGAATTTTTTTAATCGTGTAAAAATCTTGGTTCAGATGATTCTTACAACCAGTTTTGATACCGCTTAATATACCATACTTTAAACGCTTGCGCCAAAACAATATAACCTACTAACATTGCGGCTAACCAATAATAGAACTGAATCGGTAATTGTGCAAATCCTATTGCTTTTCCTAATCCGGTGTATGGCAGAATAAGTCCAATAATCAATAGCACCATAGCTGATGCGAACACCAATAAACTTGAACGCGACTGAATAAACGGCATTTTTTCTGTTCGGAGAACTTGCACTACCAATGTTTGAGAAAACAAACTTTCGATAAACCAGCCGGTTTGGAATATCGCGGCAAATGTAAGCTGTTGTGTTGCATTCAAATCATGGAACGAACCGCCGAGCATCATCGGGCAAATTACAAAAAACATCAACGCGAAAGTCGCATAATCGAAAACTGAGCTTGTTGGTCCCATTATGAGCATAAAACGCTTAATATCAGTTGCTATCCATTTGCGAGGTTTAGACAAATATTCGCGGTCTACATTATCCCAAGGAATTGTTATTTGCGATATATCGTACAACAAATTCAAAATTAATATCTGAAGCGGCAGCATCGGTAAAAATGGCAACATCGCGCTCGCACCAATCAGCGAAAACACATTTCCGAAATTGGAACTTGCCGTAATTTTGATGTATTTCATTGTGTTGGCAAATGTTTTGCGTCCTTCGATAACGCCTTGATTCAGCACCATCAAACTTTTTTCGAGCAAAATCATATCGGCGCTTTCTTTGGCTATATCCACGGCTGTGTCCACCGAAATACCAATATCGGCATCGCGCAACGAAACCGCATCATTAATGCCATCGCCCATATAACCAACCACGTGTCCTTTAGCGCGCAAAAGCCGTACGACACGCGATTTTTGCATCGGCGTGAGTCGTGCAATTACTTGGTGCTGTTCAATCAACGCCGTAGCATCTTCGTCGGACAAATCTTCTAACTCGCTACCAATTAACACTCTATCAACAGGCAACCCAACTTCGCGACACACTTTTCCGGCAATAACATCGTTATCGCCCGTGAGCACCATTACTTTAATTCCATTGTCTTTTAAGGCTTGAAGCGCATCTTTCGCACTTTCTTTGGGCGGATCGAGGAAAGC
>Ga0099364_10011111_pt1 | contig 12329 bp, 8 predicted proteins | sample TergutTh196P3_FD_73070 | JGI IMG/M metagenome (GOLD analysis project Ga0099364, IMG submission 73070) | Microcerotermes parvus P3 segment gut microbial communities from Pointe-Noire, Republic of the Congo - Th196 P3 | ecosystem: Host-associated > Arthropoda: Insects > Digestive system > Gut ... | reverse complement strand
GGAATTGACAACAACTGTAATCATAACCAACGCCGATGTCACAGTCTATGCTGTCTGGGGCTATGACGACAACAATAACGGCATCCCCGATGTCCTGGAACCCCGGGGTTCAGGCGGCGGCGGTTCAGGTTTCGGCAATGCAACCCCCGGCCAGCCCATTAACGTCATACAACCCGACCCGCAGCCCGACCCACAGCGTGAACCCTCCGAGACTCCCGATCCCGAAGACCGCGACGTTTCGGATAAAACGGGCGGTGACGAAGAAACAGGACAGACAGTGGCATCTGCTTTGCTGATTTTGTTAATTCTCATCGATATCATCTTATTCATGTATCGGAGACGTTATGGGGATAAAGCATTCAATGAATAAAAGAAATGAGTGAAGAAGATCATTTTCTTCTTCTCTTTTCTTTTTTTCTCTTTTTCTTTCTTTTTCCCTTTTTTATTTATTTCAATACTTTCACAGTTTTCCATTGATTTATGAACCCTAAGGACTTTATGACCGCTGATGAAGTTGTTGAATTTTTCATCATAAAATGAATGAGGTTTATCTATGGATTATGAAAATATGGTTTTTTGCCAAAGCTGCGGTATGCCGCTTTCGGAGTCCGGCGAAATGAACGCAACAAATGCAGACGGCACAAAAAATGATGATTATTGTATGTACTGTTTCAAAAACGGCGCCTTTAATGCCGCCGTGACCATGGAAGAAATGATTGAAATTTGTGTTCCTCACGTGATTGCTGCAAATGAAAACATGACCGAAGAAGATGCAAGAAACATGATGCGGGAATTTTATCCGACATTAAAACGATGGAAGCAATAAAAAATCAGCAATAAAAACTCCGCCGAAACGAAAAATAAAAGGATTGAATGACTCAATCTCTTTTTTTAAATCACAAACGGAACAGATACTAAGGCTGCGGCAATGATGACAAAAATGATGAGCACCATTACCAAAATGATGAACATTATTGCCAAAAAAAACAAAGCGCCAATCATGACAAACGGCCAAAGAAGGAATGTTAAAGTTTCTTTAAATGTCGGATTCTTTAATTCCGCCAGCCCCTTTTTCATTTTATCTGCTTCGGTGTAAGCATCGTAAACGCCGATGACCAACAAAACAATCGGAATCGGGATGATTGCCAAGAAAAAAAATCCTGAAAAGAAGAAAGACGCCAAAAAAACAATCTGAATCAGAAGCCCTTTATTGAATTCGCCGTTATACACTTGCCCAAGACCCGGGAATATGAATGACAAAATAGCGGCAATAAAAGGGTCTTTGTTGCCGACAATCTTATCAAATTCATTTTCACCTTTCGGTCTTGGGCGCTCTTTTTGCGGATTTATTGAGGTACCGCAATTCGGGCAAAAAGAAACCGGCTCCATCGGAAGCGGTTTCCTGCAATTTTGGCAATAGTTTTGCATATTTTTCCATCTTTACTTTAAATTATAGTGATGCCAAAAAGACAAGTCCCAGTATAAACACGAAATAGAATGTGAAAATGAGCACAAACGGAATACACAAGAAAATGATCAGTTCCCATGCCGTTGGTTCTGCATACGGCAGCTCTCTGTTATTCATTTTTTCGGATTCTTTGTACGCATCCCACATACTCCATACCCATAAAGCAAATCCGGGAAGTATTAAGCAAAAGAAACCTATCGGAACTGCAATAAAGAAAAAGATCCCTTTCCAGAATCTTCCGTTGTAGACTTGCCCGAGTCCGTTCCAGAAGAATGATAAAATTGTTGCGAAAAACGGGCTTTTTGTTTGAGTTGATGATAGATACGATGCGGTTTTTGGCTCAGCTGCTTTTGAACCGCCGCCGACACGATAAGACGCCGCATTCGAAACCGGTTTGCCGCAGTTTGAACAAACATATGCGTTTTCATCGACAGTCGGCTCTCCGCAGTTGGTACAGAATTTTGTCATACATTTCTCTCCTTAGTTTATTTTTCATAAAATCGGAATTATCAATTACATTATTTCCCCTACGTTAAATATTTTATTCCAAACTTCTTTTATTTCAAACTTCTTTATTACAAATTTACAATGTGATTTTTATGATTTCAAATGAAACGATTCAAACAATAATTTCTCGAAAAAGTGTCCGCCAATTTTTATCAAATCCTGTTCCCGATGCGTTTGTATCGGCAATGCTTGAATGTGCTCGGTTTGCCCCCTCCGGTTTAAACAATCAGCCATGGCGTTTTGTTGTTGTCGATGACAAGGAAATTCAAACGCAGCTTTCGGAATTAACGCATTATTCCGATATCCTTTTATCTGCACCGCTTTCCATCTCTGTGTTTTTAGACACATCTGCATCTTATCATCGCGAAAAAGACATTGCAGCGATTGGTGCCGGTATTCAAAATATTTTGCTTTCGGCACATTCACTCGGACTTGGTGCGGTTTGGCTGGGAGAGATTTTGAAAAACAAAGAAAAAGTGTCGGCTGTGTTGGATGTGCCGAACTCTTTTGAGTTGATGGCGGTTATTGCAATTGGTTATTCCGATGGTTCTTCTAAGAGAACAGATCGAAAAGAACTCAAAGAATTTGTTTGGAAGAATCGTTTTTCAAAAATATAAAAAAGGAAATTCATCCTTATTAAAACGGCATAAGCATAAATGTCCGCATAAGTATCAGCATTCCATCTTCAGCTACCGTTTTATACCATCTTTAATCTTTTTTCTTGATTTATTATCAGTGTTTCATTTATTTAACATTCGTATTTTTGGAAAATAAATATTTCAGACTATTGGGATGCGATTGCTCTGATTTTTATATGTAATATATTTTTTTATTTGATTACTATTTTATGTAAATTATTTATTCGAAACCTTTAAAAACTGCGTTTATATTAACCCTCGGTAAGCAAAATTTCGTAAGAAATTATTCGCTCAGAAAAACTAAAAACGCTTACAGGTGCATATTCATGAAAACGAAAAAACGATTTTTCACATTTTTTGTTTTTTTAATGTTATTTACAGGATCATTTGCAATGACGGATTTCATTGCAGGTCAAGAAGAACCGACGACAATTCCAATAACTGCGTCTTCCTCCCCCGAAACGCCAAAGACCTCTGTTTCCCCATCGGGCGAAGCTGCAGCATTTTCAAACAACGGCGACTGGATTGTTCATTGGCATAAAGTGACAACCAAATTAAATACATCCAAAAATCCCGCCGCCGATGAGGATTTAGTGACGTTGGTTGAAACACAGATATTGGAACCAAACAACAATATCATTCAAGTTTCCGCCTATGATTTTACACAAACCGCAAAAATAAATCAAGACCCAACCAACCTTTGGACATTTTTGCCGGCTTATTCAAGCGGCTCCCCGGAGAATGTCGTCATTGACACAACCCTTCCCGGAAATGAAAATGGCGGAGAGATTCATTTTTATTTCAGTCCGCCGGATTGGGAATATTATCCCGGAAATACTTCTGCAGTTCATGTTTATACCGGCTACGGATGGTTTGAAGTGATGGCTCGGTCATACGGGAGCCGCCCCAATTCTTTTGACAACAGCCATATTACTTACATTCACTTAGGTGCTGACATTAATCAAAAAAATGATCAAAACAATGGAACATTTTACATTAACAGAGCCAAACCATCTTTAACAATCAATGGCGCCAAAGACCCCGAAAATCCGGGATCAACAGAAGATGATTATTACAAATACGTTCAATTGTTTCACACAGGCCAATTTTCAAACAGCTATCTCGATGTCATGCGTTTGAATACGGCTGACGGCATAGGTGCCATCGGAAGCAGCAATGCTCCCCTTACCGGCTTTAATTGGGAAAACACATATATCGTTGGCGGCAACGGATATGGATTGGTCTGCACTTACAATGAAGAAGGTTTCCTGCACGCTTTTGAAAATATATTTTATGTTGGTCCGCAGATCATTTGGAATGGGTACGGTGACGCAAATATTAAAGATGCGATCGTTCTTCTTGACGATCCTCGTTTTTCAGAGAATAATATTATCAATTACGAAGACGCCAACGGTACGCCAAAAACATTGTCATTGAATTTGTCCGCATCGCAATCGGTCGGCTCAAGTTATTGGGGCGAATTTGCCGAAGCAACCAATGTGAATCTGTCCGGCGACATTTTTGTTTACAAAGCAAATGATAACGCAGAAGCTTCTGATATTGGTATTTTCCAAATTTGGAGCGCCGGCGAAATCAGGGTTGCCGACGACTCAAATATTGAAATCGTTCACAAACAAACGTCAAGCAGCACTTCTTACCGTACACCGTTTGTCCGCGCTTCTGCCAATTTTGATATTATTATCGGCAATAACTCAAGTTTTGTTTTTGTGAATGATCATGCTTTTGCCTCCAACGGTGCAAGCAGAGCCAAGGATTTTAAAATCGGGGACAACTCTACTGTCAACTTAAAATCCAAAATGATTGCAGGCAGCGATTCGTTTTTAAATTTCAGCAACAGTTTGGATATCGGCAAATCTTCAACCGTTCATGTGGCGATTACAAATTCAAGTCACACAAGCCGTATTTTGGATTTCAGCGGCAGTCTTGGTTTAGACGATCTTGCTGTATTGAATATCACAGGCAATTTTACAAATACATCCGCAAATGCGGCAATGGTGCATTTAACCGATGTGCACATCAATAAAGGCAGCGAAGTTTACATTACAAATTACCTTAACGGCACTGCTTTTCGTTCAAATGATCTGATTGTTGATGAATTGGCAACGCTTCGTGTTGCCGGAATGAATATTACAAGCGTCAATGTGCCGGCTGCAAGTGTTACAAACATCACTTTGGGTCGTGCCGAGTATGTTCTCTTTTATAATAGCGGTCAAGGCAGCGGACTTGAGATTCGCAGCAATTCCGTCATGAAATTAACGGACATGGAAAAAATAAGTCTTTGGGACAATGCGTCTGTTTCCGCAATCTATGATCCGGTTACCCATGAAATCAGCGGTGATCCGACTTATGCGTGGGTTCAGGATTTGAGCACAAATCAAGGCTTTAATGTTTCTGCAAGTTTTTTCACAAACGGCACAGTCAATGCCGACACGTTTAAAAAAGAAGGCTATGTTGCCGCAGATGGCGCTCATGATGATTTGTCATTAAATGCCGAATCCTTTGCTTTGAATGATAAGCGTATTGCTGCAATCAAAGGACTTACCGGACCTTATTTAGTAACGCTGCACTGGAATGATCCGAATCAGACAATAAGCACCGAGTTTGTCCGCCACGGCAAAACCGTTGCCTATGATCTTGATTTGGAGGCATTAAAACCCGATTATCCCAACTATCTTTTTGATACATGGTATTCTGACCCGCAGCGGACAATTGTATATGATGCGGAAACTGAAGAAGTTGTTTGCCAAATCATTCTTTACGGATCATGGAAAATAGACCCCGATGCCGAATTTAGTATCATTTATGACAGTGCGCTTACAGATTTCAGCCACGCCAATCCCGACACTTTCATGGGAGCTGCCGTGCTTCCGTTTGGTTTAAAGGATGCTTTCTGCCCCGGTTATGTCTTTGAGGGCTGGTATGAAAATTATACAAGCAGTACGCCGATAAAGATCACCCATATCAGCGAATATAGGGACTATGAGCTTTATGCCAACTTCACTCCAAATTACAGTGATACAATCTCTGTTCATGTGAAATATTTTGTTGATGGTGTTTACGATGACAGCAGGGATGATACGATTACTGCTTGGGCAGGTATGGTTTATCCGACTGATGTTTTCATCCCTGCGGGTTATACCTATTCTTTTGATCCCGTCCTTCCTATCACAATGAAAGACGGTGATGAATTGGATGTTTTCCTCGTTGCCGATTTCACCGACACAATCACTCTTAACGTGAAATATTTCGTTGATGGTGTTTACGATGGCAGCAGAGATGATACAATTACTGCATGGGCAGGCATGGTTTATCCGGCTGATGTTTTCATTCCTGCCGGTTATACCTATTCCTTTGCCCCTATCCTTCCTGCAACAATGAAAGATGGTGACGAATTAGATGTTTTCCTCGTTGCCGATTTCACCGACACAATCACGATTAACGTGAAATATTTCGTTGATGGTGTTTACGATGACAGCAGGGATGATACGATTACTGCATGGGCGGGTATGGTTTATCCGGCTGATGTTTTCATTCCTGCCGGTTATACCTATTCTTTTGATCCCGTCCTTCCTGTAACTATGAAAGACGGTGACGAATTGGATGTTTTCCTCGTTGCCGATTTCACTGACACAATCACAATTAACGTGAAATATTTCGTTGACGGTGTTTATGATGACAGCAGGGATGATACGATTACTGCTTGGGCAGGTATGGTTTACCCGACTGATGTTTTCATTCCTGCCGGTTATACCTATTCTTTTGATCCTGTTCTTCCTGTAACAATGAAAGACGGTGACGAATTAGATGTTTTCCTCGTTGCCGATTTCACTGATACAATCACTATTAACGTGAAATATTTCGTTGATGGTGTTTACGATGACAGCAGGGATGATACGATTACTGCATGGGCAGGTATGGTTTATCCGGCTGATGTTTTCATTCCTGCCGGTTATACCTATTCTTTTGATCCCGTCCTTCCTGTAACAATGAAAGACGGCGATGAATTGGATGTTTTCCTCGTTGCCGATTTCACCGATACAATTACAATTAATGTAAAATATTTCGTTGATGGTGTTTACGATGACAGCAGGGATGATACGATTACTGCTTGGGCAGGCATGGTTTACCCGACTGATGTTTTCATTCCTGCCGGTTATACTTGCTCTTTTGATCCTATTCTTCCAATAACAATGAAAGACGGTGACGAATTGGACGTTTTCCTCGTTGCCGATTTCACTGACATAATCATGATTAACGTGAAATATTTCGTCGATGGCGTTTACGATGACAGCAGAGATGATACGATCACTGCTTGGGCTGGCATGGTTTACCCAACCGATGTTTTCATTCCTGCCGGTTATACCTGTTCTTTTGATCCCGTCCTTCCTGTAACAATGAAAGATGGCGATGAATTGGACGTTTTCCTCGTTGCTGATTTCACCGATACAATCACTATTCATGTGAAATATTTCGTTGACGGTGTTTACGATGGCAGCAGGGATGATACGATTACTGCTTGGGCAGGTATGGTTTACCCGGCTGATGTTTTCATTCCCGCTGGTTATACTTGTTCTTTTGACCCTGTCCTTCCTGTAACTATGAAAGACGGTGACGAATTGGATGTTTTCCTCGTTGCCGATTTCACCGACACAATCACGATTAACGTGAAATATTTCGTCGATGGTGTTTACGATGACAGCAGGGATGATACGATCACTGCATGGGCTGGCATGGTTTACCCAACCGATGTTTTCATTCCTGCCGGTTATACCTGCTCTTTTGACCCTGTTCCTCCAACAACACTGAAAGACGGTGACGAATTGGATGTTTTCCTCGTTGCTGATTTCACTGATACAATCACAATTAACGTAAAATATTTTGTTGACGGTGTTTACGATGACAGCAGGGATGATACGATTACTGCATGGGCCGGCATGGTTTACCCAACCGATGTTTTCATTCCCGCCGGTTATACCTGCTCTTTTGATCCTATCCTCCCTATAACTATGAAAGACGGTGACGAATTAGATGTTTTCCTCGTTGCCGATTTCACCGATACAATCACAATTAACGTGAAATATTTCGTTGATGGTGTTTACGATGACAGCATGGACGATACGATTACGGCTTGGGCAGGCATGGTTTATCCGACCGATGTTTTCGTTCCTGCCGAGTACGATTTGAATAAAACTGACCCCCCCCTTCCAAAAACAATGGGCGGCAATGATGAATTGAAGGTTTATCTGATGGCGCCAAACTTTGAAACAGATGGCAGGGGATCAGGAACAGGCAGTGCAACTATCATAACTCCTGATAACAATACCGAAAATAATCTCGAAAACAATACCGAAAATCCAAATATTGAATCGGGTGGCGGGAATGAAGACATTCCAATTGATCCCGATATGAAATTTAATGATACGGCGGTTTACACAGCGATCTTGATTGCGTTCATGGTCGTATGTTTCTCTCTTTACGTTTGGAGAAGGAGAAAAGACAAAAAAGACGAAGAAAAATAAGAAGAAAAAGACGAAGAAAAATAAAAATAAGAAGAAAAAGGAAAAAACAGCTGATTAATCGTCAGCATGGCACTTTCTTTTTCTTTTTTTACATTTGTTTCTTCAGATATGTTTTAAGCTGCTTTTTCGGAAGCGGCATATATTTTTTCGAGGCGGTCTTGATCCTCTTTGATGTGCCGGACATATGAAGAAGACGGCTCATCGGACGTAATTATGCCGTCGCGAATTGAAATCACACGATTTGTTTGAACGGCCAATTCGTGGTTGTGCGTAATCATAATAACGGTGGCGCCGCTTTTATTCAGTTCCTTGAAATAAGCCATCACTTCTTCTGTTGTTTTGGAGTCCAAATTTCCCGTCGGCTCATCTGCAAGCAAAATTGTCGGGCTGTTAATCAAAGATCTGGCAATTGCAACACGCTGAATTTGACCGCCTGAAAGCTCTGTCGGTTTGTGCGTCATGCGGTCGCCAAGACCAATCATTGTCAACAGTTCCTTTGCTTTGGCAGGATAGTCTATGCCCTCTTTTTTGCTTGCGTAAGTCGGGAGCATCACATTTTCATAAGCCGTCAGGCGCGGAATCAAATTGAATTGCTGGAAAATAAAACCGATTTCCCTGCCGCGCAAATTGGCAAGGCCGACGTCATTTAACTGATCGACATCCTGACCATTGATAATAATGTGACCGGAACTGGGACGATCCAAACAGCCCAAAAGGTTCATCATCGTACTTTTGCCGGAACCAGATGGACCGACAATGGCTAAAAATTCGCCCTCAAAAACCTTAAAGTTCAGTCCTTTTAAAATCGGAACTTCTTCCGATCCTAAAAAATAACTTTTAAAAACATCGCGGACTTCAACGACAATTTTTTTGTTCACATTCTCATCATTTACCACAAAAACACCCTTTCTGTTCATCTTTTTTCTTTATTTAAATCAAATTAAATGGCTCTTAATGCGTCCACCGGATTCATATCCGCTGCTCTTTTTGCAGGGTAAACACCGGCAATAACGCCGACAACGACTGAAAGTCCAATTCCGCCAACGATGGCGCCAATCGATGGTGACATGGGCATATTTAAGGCGTAAGCGCCGATATAAGCCGCCGATAAGCCTAAAATTGTTCCGACAATTCCACCGATGCCGCTAATGACGACGGATTCAACCAAGAAAATGGAAAGAATATCCTTTGATGTGTAACCCAGTGCCTTAAATGTTCCGATTTCTCTGGTTCTTTCAACAACGGTGACAACCATAATGTTCATAATTCCGACAGAGCCGACAACCAATGAAATGCCTCCGATGGCGATTAAAAACGTCGTCATTACATTCATTATGGTACGGACGGCATCTAAGAAGTCAAGCTGGCTCATGGTGATAAACGGCATTAATCTATTGTTTTCCAAATTTCTTTCGGAAACGCCTAAGTTTCGCGCTAGATTCAGCCGGATATCATCTCTGGCTTCCTGAACAGTTTCGGGCGACTCAGCCATGGCAATAATCATTGAATAATCCTCTGTTCCGGTCATTTCTTTCATGGCACTCAGCGGAATGATTATCGCATTATTGCTGTCGGTCGCTGAAATAAAGGCAAAGTCGTCCACGCCGGTAATTCCGATTACTCTAAATGTCTGCGTCACATAAGTTCTTTCTATTGCATTCCACACTGTAATATCAATCGACCCGCGTACCGGAATTTGATTTCGATACTGGTCATACGCGATATTTTTTCCGATGACGACAACAGAGGTATCTCTATCGCTCAAAAAACTGCCTTCAAGCATGGGAACACCCATCATCGAGTAATCTTCCGTGACGCCATAGACCGTAAATTGCTTTTGTTCTCCCATGTAAGTGATGTCTGCAGCACCCATAAGCGCAGGAGACACTCCAATCACTGATCGTGAGTTTCTGATAATGTCGACTTGCCTGTCAAAAAAGATGTTTTCTTTTTGGGCGAAAATGATAATATAGCTGGAATCGGTTGACAAAAGCTGCTCTTCAAAGTATGTGCCAAAACTTGTTCCAAGGGTGAAAATGGAGACGACGGCGGCAATACCTATGATGACGCCAAGCATTGTCAGGGCTGACCGCAATTTTGAGCTTTTGAGACTCTCAACAGCCATTTTCATACTGTATGAAATTTTAATCATATTTTCATTTCCCTCCTTTCCCCTTTTTACTTTGCCCTCAATGCGTCAACCGGATTCATTTTTGCAGCACGGTAAGACGGCTGGGCACCTGCTAAAACACCGACCGTTACGGATAAAACAATTCCAAAAAAGACGCCGGAGATTGGAATAGCCATGGCAATTCCCATAAGCGAAGCGCCGATGTAAGCAACAAAAATGCCCAGCATAGTTCCGGCAGTTCCGCCAAGCAGGCTGATAATAACGGCTTCCGTGACAAACATCAGCAAAATGTCGTTTGGCGAATATCCCAGTGCTTTGAGCGTTCCGATTTCTTTTGTCCGCTCCGTCACCGTCACAATCATAATATTCATTATCCCGACAGCACCGACGACAAGCGAAATTCCGCCAACGGCAATCAAAAACCATGTCAGTGTGTTTGTAATCGTTCCCACGGTCTCAATCATTTCGGCTTGGTTGATCATCATAAACGGAATTTTTTCATCATCATCCAGATCTCTGTCTGAGACGCCTAAACTTCTGGCAAGTCTTTGCTTAATGATATCTGAGGTTTCGTTGAGGTTTTCACGAGAATCAGCCATGGCATAAATTGTCTGATAATCCGTCTCTCCCGTCATACTTTGCATGACATGGATTGGAATAACAACCATGTTGTCTTCTTGATTGAATGTCAAAAGATTTGTATCATCCGATCCGAGAATCCCTTTCACTCGAAATGTTTCTGTTACATACTGCTGGGTATATCGATTGTAAAGTGTAATTTCAATTGTGCTTCTGACACCGATTTCTGATCTGAAACGATCTTGCGCAATATTTTTTCCGACAGCTGCGACATACATATCGTTGTCTGAAATAAAGCTGCCGTCATAAATCGGCAGTGAGATAATTTCGCTGAAGTTTTCATTTGTGCCCATGACTGAGATGTTTCTTTGTTCGTTTCCATATGTTATAACCCCGGTGGAACTGCTTTCAGGAGCAATTGCAATAATTCCCGGTGAATTTTTTACAATATCAAGTTGCTGTTCATAAAAAATGTTGGGTCTGGAGTTGGAAATTGCAATATAATTCGATCCTTGTGTATCGAATTGTTCTGTAAAATAGCCTGTAAATGTACTTCCCAAGGCAAATGTTCCGACAACGGCGGCAATACCGATAATGATTCCCAAAGCCGTCAATGCTGTCCGCAACTTAGCGCTTTTTAAGCTGGAGACGGCCATTTTGAAACTGTATGCCAAATTAATCATTTTTTCGTATCCTTGAGTTGCAGCAATTTTTCAGTTAAGGAATCAAAAACAAAAACTAAAGAACAAAAAATAAAAGATAAAGAACAATAAGAAGCGAATTAATCTCAATCATTTTTGATTGCATTTCTTATTGGTTTTATTGACTTATTTCTTTATTCGACTCTTTAAGTAGCCGATCAGCGTTACATTTTTCTTTTTCTTCAAGAAATAATTGGCAGCAACCGCAGCAATTAGTATCACAATGATCAAAACAACAATGTTTGTTAAACTAAAAACAGATCGCTGCGTTGATGCCGTTCCGAGTTTTAATGCCACTTCGTCTTCGTGCAGGTTGTCGCCGTTGTAATAAACAGTTGTAAACATTGCAGTGTCATTTGAAGTACCGTATTGATTGATTGTGAATTTCGCAGTGACTAAATCGCCGGCTTTCATATCTCCGATGAAGTATTCCGTCGGGTAAAAAGTGGCTCCTTCCGCCATCGGAATGACCGTAACGCCTCGAACTGCACCTTGGTGGTAATTCACAATATCTATTTCAACAACTCTTGACAAACCCGATGTACTTGGCTGCTTGGATTGAATGGCTCGAATCCCCGTTGAATCAACTTTTAATTCAATGTTTCTTTTGATGTTAAATTCGTAAGAGCTGGCGGTGACGTTTAATGTTAAAAGATATGTGCCGTCAGGCGTATCCTCGGGAATGCTGACGCGAAATGGAATTGGAATGTCATCCCCGGGGGCGATGATTCCTAAATCATTGATGGGCTCGCTTTGAACGATAAT
>Ga0099364_10011110_pt1 | contig 12331 bp, 12 predicted proteins | sample TergutTh196P3_FD_73070 | JGI IMG/M metagenome (GOLD analysis project Ga0099364, IMG submission 73070) | Microcerotermes parvus P3 segment gut microbial communities from Pointe-Noire, Republic of the Congo - Th196 P3 | ecosystem: Host-associated > Arthropoda: Insects > Digestive system > Gut ... | reverse complement strand
TTCCTGTTCCCGCAATCGCTCAATGGCGCTTCCATGCGCCAATTCGCGAGCACTCCACCGTCCTTGGTTGCGTTTTGCGTGAACAGATACAGCCATCCTCACCGGTTCTGAGTAGTTACGATTTTTTAACTATGAGTTCTTTACGTACTGTTAATTTTATACATTGCATTCTTATGAAGTAAAGTTTGGGGGCGCGAGGCAATGAACGGCTTGATTTTACTGGTCGAGGATAACGAACAGATACTATACGGCAACGAAAAGTTGATGAAACGGCACGGCTATGATGTAACGACGGCGCTTTCCTTGCGAGAGGCGCGGGAACGGATAGCTACTATAACACCTGACGCCATCGTGCTTGACATTATGCTTCCCGATGGCAGCGGGTTGGATTTTATGCGCGAACTTCGGCGTGAATCCAATGTTCCAATACTTCTCCTGACCGGATTGACTACGCCTGATGATGTTGTGCGCGGGCTTACCGACGGCGGCGACGACTACCTTACAAAGCCATATGATTTTGACATTCTTATGGCGCGCATCGAGGCGCTTTTGCGCCGATCGAGGCGGTTACCGGACGCATTGCAGAAAGGTTCCCTGAAGCTGGACGTAACGGCAGGGCAGGCTTTCGTGAACGGCGAGGACTTGCTGCTGACGCAAAAAGAGTTTGCGCTTCTTTTGACTTTCGCGCAGAACGAGGGCGTAACTATGAGCTTGGAACATATATACGAAAAGATTTGGAAGGCGCCTATCGGGAATGACAGCAGCGCTCTCAGAAGACAGATTTCAAACCTGCGGTCAAAGCTCGAAGAAGGGCATTGCGGCTATACGTTAAGCACGGTTTACAGCGAGGGCTACCGTTTTGAAAAAGGGTCATCAAGTTGAATTGTGAGTTTTTCTTCCACATTCACCTGTTCAAGCTTTGACAATGCTATAGTGGACAGACCCTGAGTGCCCGAACGGGTGCTTTCGTTTTTCAGTTCAGTTTGAAAGAGGTGCGATAAATGGTGAAACCCAAGAACGTAATACCTGACAAATCAATCAAATCCACACCGCTGCCTCGCCGCTTTTTAGATTCATTCTTCGCTGCGCATCTGGAGTTTCGTGTCCGGCTGTTCCATGTTCTGGCTATGGGTGGCACCCTCATCAGCTTTGCCATGTGCATCCTCAGTACAGTTAATTTTACCGGTATTACGCAGGTGCTGATTAATGCGGTTTCTACTGTCCTTGCGTTTTCCCTCCTTATGTATTCCCGGCGCAGCGGACGGTATCAGATTTGCTATATGATCACCATAATCGCCATTTTTCTCGGCTTATTTCCAATGCTCTTTTTTTCTTCGGGCGGATACCACGGCGGCATGTTGGCCTTCTTCATATTTTCCGTGGTGTTTACCATTTTTATGCTGGAAGGGAAAAAAGCCATTATCATTTCTGCAGTGGAGGTTTTATTCTACATTGCCCTCTTTTTGGCCGCGTATCACCGGCCTGAATGGGTCAATCATTTTGAAAGTGAGCAGGGCGCCTTAATTGATATCATCATCAGCTATGCGACAGTAAGCGTTGTGCTTGGCGTTTGCCTTTATATTCACTTCCGCCTTTACAACGCGCAGCAGCGGCAGCTTGACGAGCAAAATGCCATACTCGCGCAAGCCAATCGCATGAAGACCGAGTTCCTCTCAAACGCTTCACATGAAATGCGGACACCTCTGACGGTCACATCGGTTAACGTGCAGGTAGTCATGATGATGCTGGAGGACATGGGCGAAAACCTGAACGATCCTGAAGCGAGGGAGCTTTTGGAAAACGCGCAAAGCGAGATTATGCGTTTGTCGCGGATGGTGGGCGGCATGCTTACGCTGGCATCCATGAGCGAGGATACGGATAGGGTAAAATTGGACTATACGGCGCTTTTAAGAAGCAGTGTTGAAATGCTGCGCCTGACCTTAAATGAACAAGGGATTGCGCTTGAAACAAATATTGAGGATGGTCTGATTGTATTTGGCAATGCGGATTTGCTGGCGCAAGTCCTAGCCAACCTTTTGCAGAACGCAAGGGCGCATACAAAGAACGGCGCAGTGACTGTGAACGCGGAAAAACATAGCGCTGAAATAACTGTGACGGTACGGGACACCGGTTCGGGTATTCCGAGGGAAATCCTGCATAGTGTCTTTGAGCGGGGCGTATCAACAGGCGGCACGGGCTTTGGGTTGTTTTTGTGTAAAACTGTCGTGGAATCCCACGGTGGCAGAATATGGATAGAAAGCGAGCCGGGCAACGGGACGGCGGTATTCTTTACATTGCCTGTCTACGAGGGGCAGATTGGGGGCAATCAAGAATGAACGGATCGATCCTGTTGGTCGAGGATAACGAACAGATACTAAAAGGAAACAGGCGCATGTTGAAACGAAGCGGCTATGAAACCATGATTGCGCGAAATCTGGGCGAGGCCCGTGAGCGTATAAAAGAGGCGGCGCCCGACGCTATTGTTTTAGACATCATGCTGCCGGACGGCAGCGGGCTGGATTTTATGCGGGAACTAAGGCAGTACTCCAACATTCCCATTTTGCTCTTAACCGGGTTGAAAACACCGGAGGACAAAGTGCGGGGGCTTCGGGAAGGCGGCGATGATTATCTCATTAAGCCATATGATTTCGATGAATTGCTGGCGCGAGTCGAAGCGCTTTTACGCCGGGCGGGACGCGTACCCGATGTATTACAAAAAGGCGCCCTGAAATTGAATATCATTTCGGGGCAAGCCTTTCATGGAAAAGAAGATTTACTATTGGCTAAAAAGGAATTTGCCCTATTGCTTCAGTTCGCGCAAAACGAAAGGAAAACCATAAGCGCGGAATGTTTGTATGAAAAGGCATGGGAGCAGCCTTTAGCCGGAAACAGGAACGCTTTACAGGCCGCCATCTCCAAGCTGCGACTCAAAATAGAACCATACGGCTATGAGATATTAATGGAACGGGAGCATGGCTATACCTTCACGAAAATCTAAAAGCATTTCGTCGCGAACCTTACGTTTTAGTCAGGTTCGCGTTTTTTTTATGAAAACAATGCCATAATAGCGGTACAGGCCGCTTAGGGAAGCGCTCACAGGGGCGCTTTCGCATTTGTGAGATTACGCGAGGTGTGAATATGACAAAAATCACGGGCGTATCAGCAGACTATAATGAAACACTGCCTGTATTCGGCGCGGTGATTATCATTCATCTTGAAAACAATGGATGTTTATTTCTGCCTCTCGAATCAAAGGCAAGCGATACAGCGTTTGACGTTTTACGTGATGAAAAGCGATTGTTTGCCGTAAAGACAGACGGCGACAGCATTTATTGGCCGGACGGCCCGCGGTTGGTGTTTGACGAGATTATGGAAATGCTGCGGGTAGCGTCAAATACGCAGTAAAGGGACACCTCCTGAACAGTTACCTTACTTGTTACTTGTTACTTGTTATTTGTTAATTGTTATTTGAAAGGGGATATATAAAATGAGCGATGACAGGAACACCCCCTCCGGCGCATCTTCGGATGACACTACATCAGCGCTGTTTGTTTCAGCGCGTAAAAAACAGCTTCAGCAGCAGGAGGCTGAACGATTAGCACAGGAAAAAGAAGCTCAGCGGCTAGCTGCGGAAGCCGAGGTGCAAAGGCTCGAGCGCGAGGTGGAGGAGCGTCGCCGTCAAGCCGAAGAAGAGGCCCGCCGAATCGAGTATGAAAATGCCGAAAAAAAACGTCTGGCAGAAGAAGAAGCGCGACGCGCCGAATCAGAGAATGCCATGAGGAGACAGCAGGCTGAAGCAGAAGCTCGGCGCATAGATAAAGAGGTCATGGCAAAACAGACACAAGCCGCGAAAACGTCGCAAGAGCCTCAGCTTATGCATGTCGGGATATCCCCAAGCCCTTACCCTGCTAAAAAGACGAAACCAATATTATTCGCAGCAATAGGCGCAGCCGTAGTCGTCATCGCGATTGTGTTAATTGTCATATTTTCAAGCGGTGATAAAAGAGGCAATGCAAATGACGATGGGAGTCAAATCAGCACAGATCCCGTTATCACAAGCACTTCACCTTCAGAAACACCGCATCAATCCCCGAACGATGACACCCGGCAAGCAGAGTATGAAATATATGGCTCATATTATATGCTCGACGAGCATGACATGGTTTTATTTGACCGAGTGATTTTTTTCGACTCTGACATGACTGTAAGAATCGGAGACGGCCCTGAGTGGTACGATTTTGAAATCAGCGACTATACACTTGAAATACAGATGGGAGGATATCCCACGCAGTTCCTAATCATAGACGAAGATACCCTATACAGTTTTGAGGACGACGCTCACTTTATCCGCAACTTGGCCAATTATGAGAGCGCCCCCGATCCCTATACGCTGTGGGAAATAGACCCGGACGCGAGGCTCGACGAGACAGTTGTAATAAGCTCGCTTAATTTGGGCGTACTATTTCCCAGTGATATATTTTATATAAGTCAAAACACAGACGAGTATTTAGAATTAGTGACACATGACCCGAACGGTGGCTTCATAGCTATATCAAAGCTCGCGCCTTTTGATAACAGCGACAACCGTCCTGCATCCGTCATCGCGCCTCAAGTGAACGGTTTGGGGGAGGGTACGATAAGAACATATTTCGCTTCAACGGGTAATTACAGCATAATCGAGGAATACCCGCTTAGCCCAACCAGCAGTGGCGGAACCACAATTCGTTATTCCGCCGTCATTAGCAGTGAAGCAGGAGGCGTGCCTGTATACGGAATCGTCTATGTAGGCCTGTGGCGTTCGTTTTTTCAAGGCAGTCCCACCGATGTCTATAACTATTATTCCGCAGTAATGATAGTCCATGAGGACGTGTTTGACAACTACCGAAAAGTTTTCAGTAATATAATCAGCAATTTGTTTGATTATTAGCGACAAGGGAAGGAATAGCACTTATGAGTCTTTTAGTTACTACAATCTTTGAAAACGGCTTTCAGGAGATATATCTTCCCTCGGTCAACAACAAGACGCACCCCATCGACATACGCCCGTCGATCAGCGGATGGCATGATGACATCACCCTTCCGCTGGCTGTGTGGGACAGTGTTTGGAGCATGAGCGGTAATAACCGGTTTACCATCACTGAAAATGAGCATGTTGTCGAAAACGCAGCCCTTAAACCGGGGCTGCTCCTCAACTGCCAGCTTCGCGGAAGCGAGACTATGTTTTCAATGACAGTCGACGAGGCGGACGAAGGGAACACACATTTTGACAAGTATCTCATGGACTTCACCCTATGCCCGTGGGTGAAAATCGGAAGCGGCCCTGACAACGTAATACGATACGGGAACCAGTTCTGCTCCCCGAATCATGCGGAAATAATTAATGACAACGGCGCCGTTATAGTTCGGGATTTAGGCAGCGTCAACGGGACATTCGTCAACGGGCGTCTCCTGACCGGAGCAAAGAGGCTCCGCTATGGCGACGTAGTTTACATTATCGGCCTGAAAATCGTATATCTCGGCAATGTATTGGCTGTCAACAACCCAAAGAGCAGCATCAGCGTTGACGATCTGAAGCTAAAGCCTGTACATATAAGCGGAGGCTCGACGGAAGAAGAAAACAGCGACTACAGCGCGGAAGAGACGTATTTCATGCGGACGCCCCGCAATCTCGAAAAGCTCGACGACGAGATTTTCACCATAGAGAAAGCCCCGCAGAAAAATGAACAGAAACGGCAGCCGATCCTGTTCACCATTGGTCCGGCATTCACGATGATGATCCCAATGGTTGCCGGCGCTATGATGATGGGCGGCGAGGGTTCCGCAGCGAGCGGGCTTATCATGTCCGTCGGCGCGGCGGTATTGGGCGGTATGTGGGCTTTGCTGAATATTCGTGATCAGAAGAAAGAGGAACTGGAAACAGAGCAAAACCGCGTAAATTCATACACCGCCTATATCGCCAGGATCGCGGCGCAGATTCAGCAAAGGATCGAATATAACCGCAGTGTGCTCGCTCGTATGCTCCCATATTCAAGCGAGGTCATATCATTCGCGATACACGGGAGCGCAAGGCTCTGGGAAAAAAGCGCATCGCATGAAGATTTTTTGAGTGTGCGGCTTGGGAACGGTAATATCCCCTCACCCAACGCTATCACAGTCCCGAAAGAGCAGATTATGTCAGTTCACGACCCGCTCAATGACAAGGTGGACGAAATAAAAGCCGCAATGTCGACGCTGCATAACGTGCCTCTTGATCTGTCGCTGTTTCAAAGTAATATGATTGGCGTTGTGAGCAAAAGCAGGGATGCGGCACTCAATCTCAGCCGTGTGCTGGTTGCGCAAATCTCCGGGCTTCACCCATACACAGATGCGCGCTTGTGTTTCGTTTATCCAATGCGCGAGTCGGATGAGTGGGATTACGTCCGGTATCTGCCCCATGCCTGGGCACCTGATGGCAGCATCCGGCTTATTGCAAACGATAAAAATACGATAGGCGACGTCATGTACTTTCTCACCGGCGTCATACGCGACAGGCTGGAGCGTGCCGGAAGCGCCGACGATGACGCAAAGCCTTTGCCCCATTACGTAGTGATTGTGGCGGATTGGTCGCTTGTCGAGAACGAACCGATAGCAAAATACTTGCTGAGCCCAACCCGGGAGATTGGCATTACAGTCATATTTTTTGTGGATTCAACTGACAAGCTCCCATCAGGGTGCACCGCGATAATCCGCGACGACGAGGACAGGCGTGGTTTTTACAGCACGGCGGGCGAGTTTGCGCCGCGTCAAAACGTCGCGTTTGATTCCGTAAGCCTTGAGCAGATTGAGCCCTTTGCACGCAAGCTGTCGGGGTTTAGAGTGCGGGAAATGAATGTCTCCTCGGCGATACCTGAGATGCTCACTTTCCTCGATATGTATAAAACCTCCCGCGTTGAAGACCTTAATATGCTCCATAAGTGGCTTGAGAACCGGACATACGAGAGCATGAGGTCGATGGTCGGGTATAAATCAGGTAACCAGCCGCTGTATCTCGACATACACGAGAAATACCATGGGCCTCACGGACTTGTCGCGGGGACTACAGGATCAGGGAAATCAGAAACGCTGCAAAGCTATATACTCTCTTTGGCGGCAAACTACCACCCGCACGAGGTCGCTTTCATCCTCATCGACTACAAGGGCGGAGGGATGGCGCAGAGCTTCCTCGGCCTGCCGCACCTGTCGGGAGTCATTACGAACCTTGGCGGCAATGCGACAAACCGGGCGCTGCTTTCCATTAACGCTGAAATCAAGTCGCGCCAGCGCATATTCAACGAGTACAAAGTCAAGCATATTGACGCATATATTGAGCTGTACCGTTCGGGCGCCGCGACCGAACCGATGCCGCATCTGCTGATAATCGCCGACGAGTTCGCGGAGCTGAAAAAGGAGCAGCCGGAGTTCGTGCGGGCGCTTGTCTCCGCAGCGCGCGTTGGCCGCTCGCTTGGCGTTAATCTTATTTTGGCGACGCAGAAACCCTCGGGCGTCGTCGACGACGAGATATGGTCAAACACACGTTTCCGCCTCTGCCTCCGCGTCGCCGATAAGCAGGATTCATCTGAGATGCTCAAACGCCCGGATGCGGCGTTTATCACCGGAACGGGGCGCGGATATTTCCAAGTCGGGAATGACGAGATATTCGAGGAATTCCAGTCAGGCTGGTCGGGCGCTGAGTACGAGCCTGAGATTCCATTCACCGACGATAAAAACACCAAAGTTGAATATATAAACCTAATCGGCAGGAATGGCGTGCCTAAGACAAAGAAGGAAAAGAAATCGGACAATATAGCAAAGCTGACGCAGCTTGACGCTGTAGTAAGGTACGCAGCGAAGCTCGCGGAGGAAAATGATATACCCGCAATCAAGCAAATATGGATGCCACCGCTTCCGCAAACATTGTACTTGGATGAGTTGGCGGGCATCTCTAAACATGAGGGTTTCTCGCTTATGCTCCCTGTAGGCCTTGCAGATAACCCCGAAGGGCAAAACCAGTACCCTGTGGCTGTCGATTTCCTTGCCGACGGGAATCTTCTGATCTGCGGCGCGGGCGGCTCCGGCAGGACGACGCTCATGCAGACACTCATTTTTGGCGCAGTCACTCGTTATGCGCCCGCTCAGGTCAATGTTTACATTGCTGACTTTTCCAGCCGCACCATGGCCGTATTCGGCGCTCTTCCCCATGTAGGCGGAGTATTGTTCGAGGGTGACGACGACAGGATCGGTGAGATATTCGAGCTGCTGCAAAAAACTCTCGCGAGGAGAAAAAGCGAGTTTTCTGAGCAGGGCATAGGCTCATTTCGCGAATATGTGACGCAGAAGGACGATTGCCCGGCCATCTTGTTCTTCATCGACAACTATGTCGCCTTTATCGAGAGCTACGAGCAATACGAAGACACGTTGGCGCAGCTTTCCCGCGAGGCGGCGAGCTATGGCATCTACCTTGTGCTGAGTATGAACAATTCCGGCGAGCTGCGAAGCCGCATCCGTCAAAACTTTACGACAGGCATAGCGCTGCAAATGCCTGATAAGTTCGAGTACGAGGCGGTCATCGGCGACCGCACTGAAATCGTGCCCGAGGGCAGGACGCCGGGGCGCGGGCTTATAAAGGCGCCGCTGCCCGTGGAATTTCAGACGGCGCTGTGCCTACGGGAGGACCCGGGCATGTCACTGGCTCAGACATTGCGCCGCTACTTTGCCACATTATCGCCAACAGCAGGCGAGGGTGTGAAAAAGCTCGGCGACATACCGGATAGCCTTGACTTTGATGCCTTTGCGGCAAGAGGTGACGTCAGGGATTTGCCGGGAGACGAGATTGCCCTTGGGCTTACAACCGAGGATGGAAAGCTTGTCTCCATAGCACTGGACGAGGAGTTTTGCTACACGATAAGCGGTGCCGGGCAGTCCGGCAAAACCAACCTGCTTGCGTCCATTGCCAAGCAGTCAAAAGCAAAGGGTGCATCGCTCTATCTGTTTGACAATGCGGGCGGAGAACTTGAAGCAATGGGTGTTTTTGATGCTGTTGCGACTAACGACGCAGAATTATTCGACCTGATGGAAAGCGTCATGGTGCCGGAATTCACTGAGCGTAACGGCGCTGTAAACGATGTCCGGGACGCGGGGCAGAGCGTGAAAGATGCCATGAGGGACTATCGGCGCATAGTGGTCATCATAAACGACATGTCTGCTTTTATGCGCGCTGTCTACAGCCCGGACATAGACATGAGTGGTTTTATAGAAGTCGCGCTTGAAAAGGGACGTGAGCACAAAATTCAGTTCTTCGCTGCGGTCACGCCGGACGACTATGCCGATATGGCGCGTTACGCCGCTATGCGTATTTGGGCCGGCTGGGGCCGGGGGCTGCACCTTGGCGGAATGTTCGACCAGCAGAGCATCCTGCGGTTCGATATGTCCGCAGCCGACAGCGTACGCCAGCTTCCGCCGGGAGTTGGGTATTCTGACGGCGGAAACGGCCGGACGGTAAGAATAATAACACCGCTGTTAAGTAAATAGGATGTAACTGCTCAGAGCGTATCCGAAAAACACAGGTTGGTTACAGCCAATGCACGAGCACTGCGGAGAAAATATGCAAGACCGACATAAAATTGTGTGCAGACTGCGTCAAATCCGCAGCACAGGGACACACTCTGAGTAAATACGGATAATGATAGGAGTAGTTTGATGATGAAGAAGAGATTCACAAAAAGTATTCCGGTAATTCTTGTCATCGCTTTGTCAGTGACAATTTCAGGATGCAATTCTGCCAATCCTGATACATCGCAGGGTCAGCAAACGCCAGTAAGCCCATCTGAACCCACAATCCAAACCGTATCTCCGTCGCCAACTCAAGCAGAAAAGCCTACGTCTGCTGATGACGATCCGGATGTTGATCACTATTATAATGACTATGAAAGCTTGATTCTAAGTATCTTTTTCCAAGAGTATTACTATCTGGATGGTGACGGCAGCTTACCGGGGCTGTACTTCTGGGATGACGGTGACGTTGAGTTTGACGGCCCGGATGTTGATAGCATCTTCGGAGAGTACGCCATAGACGAGGAAACTATCGTCATCTACGTTGACGGCGAGGAATTTGCCGAGCTGATAATCTTGGACTGGGCAACGCTTCTGGATTTCGCAAAAGGAGATATATACGCGCTTGAGGGGGCTTTGGATAACGAACTTGAAACAGGCGATTATTACTACCTTAATGGCGATGAGGATGCCGGCAATCTCTGGTTCTGGAGTGACGGCGATGTAGACATTGAGGATTCCGATGGAGATATAGAAGTTGGAAAATATGAAGTCCGTGGCGTTACAGTTGTTATCGAACTTCACGGTGATGAGGTCGAACTTTACATTGTCAACAGCTACATACTTCAAAGCGAACACGGGGATATTTTCATCCGTGTGCCGTAACAGTGCAATCGCTTACGAAATGGTAACAATACTGTGCCTTGCATTCGGACGGGCATCTTTGTGCCCCTATCGCTCAGTGGCGCATCCATGCGCCAATTCGCGAGCGCTCCACCGTCCATGGTTGCGCTTACGGGGCACAAAAACACCCGTCCTCACCGGCACTCAACCTAAGTGCTATCGTAAGCAATTGCTCTGTGTGCCGTAATAATAGATAGGAGGTAAATAATAAATGAGTAAAATTTATCTTGACGTGCAGGTTCCGGGCGTCGCAAGGACCTACGAATTCGCGGCAGATAGTGTTATGACAGTGGGCAAGGTGAAAAACCAGTTTGTTTCGCAGATCTCGGCGGTCGAAGGCCGTGAAGTGTTTGCAAATCCGTCACAGGTGTTGTTCTGTTCACAAGGATTGGAAGGTCTGCTCCAAGACGGTGAAGTACTTGGCGAAATCGGCGTGGTAAGCGGCGACACAATAATCTTGCTGTAAAGGGGAACGAATATGTCTGATTTGAGCAATATTGATACGGAAAAGATACTGTCAGCAGTAGGACAGCTCGACGGTGTTGTGGACAGGATGAACGGTTGCGTGGGCAAGTTCTCGGACTCCATTGAGAACTTGGATAAGGGATGGGTTTCTGATGTCAAAGCAGGATTCATGGCAACGTATCAAAAGGACTGGGAGGCTATGCAGGAAATGCTGGCTCAGCTCAGGGAGATCAACACTACGTTGCGGGAGGCCGCAAGCGATTTTGACAAGACCGAAAACGAGAGGCTAAACGGCGTCAACGCGCTACGATAAGGGGGAGTTAATATGGCAACTGGGACAGAAAGCAAAATTGATACTAAGCTGTTCGTGGCTACTGCGGACATCGTCGGCGCTGTGTCCAAAGAGCTTGAATCTTGTTTTCAGGAATGGGGAAAGATCATGCAGGGGATGCGCGGTCACTGGCAGGGGGATACGTCCGATGATATAAATAACGTGGCGGAGGCCGTGCAGCGAAGCGGTTCCGAGCTGCTGCGGTCGCTGGGCGGATATAAGGCGGCTTTGTATGAGATTGCCGGCATTTATGATAAGACGGAAAAGAGCATACAAGAGACAGGCAAGTCCCTGAAATTCGATAAGGTGCTAAGGTAGGTGAGTTAAGTGGCAACAAAGTTTAATTACAATCAAACCATGGCGCAGGCAAAGTTGCTCGACGAGCTGGCAAACGACATGCAGAACCAGTGCTGCAAGAAGATGGGAGAGATATGCGATAACATCGAAGCGGCGTGGTCGGGGAAAGCGGCGGGTACATACAAGAAATATGTGAGCGGCGTTCGGGACGATATGCTGAAAAAGGCAAAATATATTCGCGACACTGCGGGTTTCCTTCGAACCGCAGCTAACAAAATGAAAGCCGCAGACGATGCTGCAAAACAAGCGGCACAGAGGATATAGGAGGACATTATGGCACAGAGTACTGTGAATATTCAAAAGATGAAAAGCGTATCATCGGAGCTTGATAAGATTTATGCGACTATGACCTCGAACAAGAAAAAGCTGGACGAGGTGATATCAAGGCTTGCGAAGATATGGCAAGGTGAAGGGGCGCAGGCTTATCAGCGTGCTTATGCGGAAAACTCGCGCGATTTTGCGTTGCTTGCTGAAGCGATAAGAAACTGTTCAGCGACGCTGACCGCCAGCGCCAATAGCTATGGAAAAGCCGACACGGCGGCGGCTGAGGCAATAAAGGCAAAAATGGCAAAAGGCTGAGAAAGATGTAACTGCTCAGGCGGTACCCGTGAGAGTGGCTTTTTGAAGCTTACCGAGGCAATAATGGGTTATATGGGCAGTGGCTGCCGCCTCCTGCCATAGAGAATCGCTCCAAAAAGCCACTCTCAC
>Ga0099364_10011109_pt1 | contig 12331 bp, 1 predicted proteins | sample TergutTh196P3_FD_73070 | JGI IMG/M metagenome (GOLD analysis project Ga0099364, IMG submission 73070) | Microcerotermes parvus P3 segment gut microbial communities from Pointe-Noire, Republic of the Congo - Th196 P3 | ecosystem: Host-associated > Arthropoda: Insects > Digestive system > Gut ... | reverse complement strand
ACGGCGGCAACCAGGCGGGCAACATGACCGGCGCCACCCTCAACTACCAGCTCACGGCACCCGGCGCGAACCGCAGCAAATACAGCGCATGGGCCGGCAACTACGCCTGGTACCACGGCTTCACCAAACGCAACACAGGCGACGAGCCCTACCAGACCCGCACATACCAGGTCCGCGAAGACCTCCCCGACGGCATCTACACCTTCTACGGATGGTTCAGAAGCAGCGGCGGACAGGAAGAGGCCTACATGTACGCAGGGGACGAGAAGCTCGACCTGAACACCCCCATAGGCGTATGGACGATCCATGCCATAGAAGGCATCCAAGTGGAAGACGGCCGCCTTGAGGTCGGTTTCTACTCCAACGCCGAGGCAGACCAGTGGCTCTTCATCGACGACGTCGCGCTCATACGCACGGGCGACATCTACGTTAACGAGGAGATTATGGCTCTCCCGGAAGCAATGTTTGACGTATTTGACTCTAAACTGGACCGCGGGATGCTCGTCTACGAACTCGATAACGGCGTATTTCTGGGCTGGCGCTACCTCCCCGAAGAAGCCATCGGTTTCGATAACGTAAATAAACGCCTTGTCGGCTCCGACTTCGCCATATACCGTAACGGGATAAAAATCGCGGATGTCACAAACAGCACCAACTATATCGACCTTGACGGAACGGCGAAAGATTCATATGTCGTCGTTACGATTGAAAACGGTCAGTATATCAGCCGCTCCAAATCCCTCAAACCCGCGCCGCGCCTGCTCGACGGGTTTACCGATGGCAGGGCCGGGGCGGAAATCGCAGGCTACCTGGAATTCCAGGTCCATATGCCCCCCGATTCCGTGCAGCCATCGGATACAGTCATCGGGCAAACGCAGACACAAGTGTATTATATCGACAAGATGACAGCGGCAGACCTCGACGGCGACGGCCAGCTCGAAATCGTGCTCCGTCATGTTACCCGCGCACCCGACACCACGCAGTTCGGGTTTATCGCGCCCATTATCCATCAGGCATACAAGCTCGACGGCACAATCCTATGGGAAGTCGACTTGGGCGTGAATGTACGCGCCGGCCAGCACTACAGCCAGCCTATGCTCCATGACTATGACGGCGACGGCAAAGCGGAGCTGATTGTCGGAACAGCCCCCGGCACAAGATACAGGACCTTCACAAACGGGGTCTACCGTCCATTTGACGATAACACATGGACATATATCACCATGCCGGAAAATGACTTCCACAGGATGTGGGACTTAGAAGCCAAAGCATGGACAAACGACTTTAAGCACACGGACGATTACCGTGTCTCTGGCACGCTCCTGCCGACAAACCGCAGGGATGAGAGCGAGGTCTTCGCTCTTATGGTCGGCCTGTTTTACGACTGGCAGGACCACCCCGAAGTCCGTGCGGCGTATTACGGTCCCGACCTATCGCTAAACCACTACAACAGCAGATCATATACATGCCGCGTTGACTGCGCGGATGAGTGCGGCTCAAACGGCGAGGCAGTATACGGCTTCGGCTGGTGGAAATTCCCGCCGCAGGTGTTTCTCAATATGTACCCCGCCGGATACATCGGCGAAGAAAGCGTCATTGCAGCAGCGGGCAACCGCAACACCTACAGCGCAGTCGCAGCAGTACCCGGCTATACACGCGACCGCTGGGAGATCCTCAACGCAATGCCGAAATGCCCCATCGCCTTCAGAGACCACGAAATAACGCTTGAAGAAGCCGAAGCCCTTGCATATCTGTTCCTCGTGTTCAGAAACAATAACGCGGGCGGCACAGGCGGCATTATCGACGGCCCGCAGTACATGACCGTGTTCAACGGCATAACAGGCGCGGATATGGACAGCATCCCAATGGTCATCCCCAGAGGCGTCCTCTGCCACGAAACCGGTAAGTACTACCCCGACATCGGCAGCATGTGGAAAGACCTCCATCACGGCGCGTTCATCAACCGCTCCGAGCGTCACAGAGGCGCTATAGCGTATCTCGACGGCCCCGGCAAGAACCCAAGCGCCATCCAAGGCAGGGGATATTACGGAGCTTCCTTCATCTCCCGTTACGACTGGGACGGCGAGACCCTGACCGGCAAAGTGATAGCCGGCTCCGGACATGAGGTCTCCCGCGACCCGTTCACGCGTGACAGAGCCCACTTCGGCATGGTCAGAAACACAGGCACGGGTCCGGGGCGCAGCGACGGTTATGTCACAATCGACGAAAACGGTGTCTACACACCGCACCCGACACAATCGCTAACCTTCAACCCCAACGACCCGATAACCTGGCAGACCTATTCCATCGGCGAAGGCCTTGCCCCGATGCCCGGCCCGACGATGGTGGAGCAGGGCGGACGCGTAATTACAATCATAGACGTCGACGGCGACGGTTTCGACGAAATCGTTCCCGGAGGCTACACCCTCAACTCCGACGGCAGCCTGCGCCACGCCACTTATTACTGGAGCTGGACAAGCAGCGCGACCAACAATCAGCTTGTCCCCGGAACCATAGGTTCAGGCAGCTGGAGCCGCATGGGTCACGGCAACGACACGCACGCCGGCTTCTTCCACCCGGACGAGCCATATGCCGCGCTCTGGAACAACGGCCTTGGCAGGGCATCGCATAACCTGCAGAACCTCGATACCGGCGAGATAATGTTCAGTGCGTATCCCGGAAGCGCCACAGGTACCGCGTGGAACGGCAATATCACCCAAGGCTTCAGGGGCATAGTCGGCAAATTCTCAGACGAACCCGGCTGGCAGCTCTTCGGCACCGGCGGCCCGCAATCAACCGCAGCTCAAAGCAATGTCACATTGGAAAACGCCGCAGGACTGGCTACGGGCTTGCGCCCTGACGGCCATACCTCCGGAGGCCTGCGCCAATGGGACGGCTCAGGTTCGCAGTACCGCTGGATGCACACAGGCACCGTAACTGTGACTAACCAAAGCCCGGGCCCCGGCACAAACTGGAGCATCAGGTTCCTGCCCGACCTCTCAACACAGACGATCATCGGCACAGCGGATGCCGGAGGCGACGGAATCATCGAAGCCCTTACAGCAGCAGGAGTGAATCCGGGTATAATAATCCAAGCGGTTACACTGAAAGACGGCGTAACCCAGCCATTTACCAATATCGTAAACACCCGCGACACCATCGCCACAGGCGGCACCAAGGGTCAGGTCTTCGCCATAGACATCCTGGGCGACTACCGCGAGGAGCTGGTCGTAGCCACAAGCAACGCCGCCGGCTCGAAGGTACGCATCTACTTCAGCACGGAAGAATCCACCCACAAGCTCGCCACGCAGATGGCCGACCGCCGCTACCGTGTCGAAGTGGCCCGCCAGCTCAGCTGCTACGGCCGCCCGGCATACAACGGCTACTACTACGGCTCTGATATGAACATGGAAGTGTACTACGAGTCCGTGAAGAAGTATGTGCCGCCCACCCCGGTGAGCCAAATGAGGATCGCCGACGTAAACGGCGTGCTGACTGCCCCGATGGTACCTGTAGCCAGAAACAGCGTGCATCAGTTCACACTAATAATGAACTACGGCGCATCGCCGAAAGGCATCATCTGGTCAACCAACAACCCCAACCTGGCAACCGTTGATGCCGACGGCCTTGTGACGATCAAAGGCATGGCAGGCAACGCCACGCTCACAGTCAGAGCCCCGAGCGGCGTGAGCCACAGCATTGTGCTCAGAATAACCTAATCCAAAGCAACGCTCCGGGCGTAGCACAACATGGTTGCTCCTACGCCCGGAGCGGATATTATTCAAATTTGAAAGGAACATATTATGCGTAAAATTTCAAACAACAAGACAATTAAAAGAACCCTTGCAACAGTGCTGACCCTGATAATGCTGGCAACGATGATTCCTGCATCCAACATATCAGCAAACCCGGTTGTGCTAAACTCAGCAACCGGAATCATGGCGCTGCCCGAAGCCATATTCGATGTATATGGCTCAAAGCTGGACCGAGGCTTGCTGGTAGCTATGATGGACAGCGGCGTATTCATCAGCTGGCGCTACTTCCCTGAGGAAGCCACCGGCTTCGACGATGTAAACAAGCGGCTCACCGGAGCCAACTTCGCAATTTACAGAAACGGCGTGAAGATTGCTGATGTTGTCAACAGCACCAACTTCATAGACCCTGCCGGAACCGACACCGACACATATGTGGTGGTTACAGTCGTTAACGGATATAGCGTCAGCCGCTCAAAAGCCCTTACGCCGGCACCCAGGCTGACCGCAGGCTTCACAAATAACGCCGACAACGGCGCGGCGAACGCCGGGTATCTGGCATTCCCGGTACACCAGCCTCCCGATGCAGTGCTCCCGAACAATCAAATCAAAGGCGAAACCGTGACCGCTACCTACTTCATGGACGAGATGACAGCCGCCGACGTAGACGGCGATGGGCAGATAGAGCTGGTTATGAAATGGCAGGGTATGAACCCGGACGTCATCAATGCCGGATACACCACCCCGGTCATCTTCCAGTGCTACAAACTGGACGGTTCAATACTTTGGGAAATAGACATGGGCATCAACATCCGCGCAGGCCAGCATTACAGCCAGCCCATGCTTCATGACTTCGATGGAGACGGCAAAGCCGAGTTCATGATCAGGTCTGCCCCCGGCTCAAAATGGAGAACGTTTGAAAATGGCGTATATGACGACACTGTCCCATATACATTTATAACAATAGTTGACACCCCGCACACACGCTGGGACGGCACGAAAAACTGGACTCACCAGGATGACTACCGCTCCAACGACTGGACGACGACTCCCGCCGCCGAAGACGGCTCTATATTCCAGTGGATGGTCAGCTTCTTCAAGAACTGGCAGGACCACCCGGAAGTCCGCGCCGCATACTACGGCCCGAACCTTGAGTATAACTACTACGAGGAACGCGGCGGCTTCGGTTGGTGGAAATACCCGCCGCAGGTCATGCTTGGCATGTATCCGGCAGGCTATGTGGGCGACTATGGCACGATCAACGCCGCAGGCGCGTATAACACATTCGCGGCAAACGCGGGCTGGCCGGGATGGACTCAGGAGGTCTGGGAAATCCTCAACGCAATGCCGAAAGACCCGGTTGCATTTAAGAGCCATGTCATAACAGATGCGGAAGCCCTTGCGCTCACTCATCTGTTCTACAGGAATAAGACCCCCAATGTTCAGCGTTTCACAAGCGGCCATATCATTGACGGGCCGGAATTTATGACCGTATTCAACGGCGCCACCGGCGCTGAGATGGATACCATTCCATTAGCCTTGCCCCGTGGCATGGTCGACCCGGTCACAGGCAAGTACTACCCCGACATAGGCATACTCTGGAACGACTTCACCGCCACAGCCGAGCCAAACAACCGCGTCGAGCGCAGCAGGGGCGGGGTTGCGTATCTTGACGGTCCCGGCATGAACCCAAGCAACGTGCAGGGCCGCGGATACTATTCGCGCACCACGTTCAGCCGCTACGATTGGGACGGCACTACACTGACCGGCAAAGTGATCGCCGACACCGGTTATGAAGTCCTTCCGAACCCGTTTAGAAACGGCAGCAGCAACATGGGCGGCGCTGTCGCGTGGAGCAACACCCACGGCGGTCCGGGCCGAGGCGAAGGCCCGCTTGCTTTCAACCCGGCTGACCCGCGCATCGAGGTCCGTGACGAAAACGGCAAAGGCCGCTCCGCAACCATGCAAGGCCAGCATATGCTCAGCATCATGGACGTGGACGGCGACGGATTCGACGAAATTGTTAACGGCGGCACAGTCTATAACAGCGACGGCAGCATCCGCCATGTTGAGTACTACTGGATACCCGCAGCCAACACCACATCACCCCTTATACCCGGCGGCGAAGGTAACGGCAGATGGGTAAAAATCGAACACGGCAACTCCATGCAGGCCGCTTTCATGCATCCCGATGCCGTTGATCCAATGATCTGGATGGATGTCAGCGAAGGCAACTGGGCAAGAGCGATACTTCAAAACGCAAATACAGGTGAATTCGTGTACATAAGCCCGGGCAACGCGAACGCGCAAGGAACCGCATGGGCAGCCGGCAACGGCAACTATGGGCGCACTACTGCGGGCAAGTTCACCGATGAGCCGGGCTGGCAGATTTTCGGCAACAACAACACCAGGCGTAATACCCCCGTAGGCGTAATGGGCGGCCTGCGGCAGTATGACGGCACAATATCCGCATATAATCCAAATCTCGGAACAAACTCAAGCATAAACTGGAGGCCGAACCTTACGACTCAAGCTATTACAGGGCAAGTCGACGGAATCGGAATCTCTGTTAATGTGGCTCTGCAGGACTTCAACGGCACTTCCTTAGTGAACGTGCTGCGCACCTCGAACACGCTCAGCCATGGCGGCACGAAGGGTCAGCCCGCCCTTGAAATGGATATTATAGGCGACTACCGCGAAGAACTTATTCTGGGAACCACCAATGCGGCAGGCCCTGAAGTGCGCATCTACTTCAATACAGAAGAATCTACCCATAAACTGGCAACCATGATGGCTGACCGCCGCTACCGCGTGGAAGTCTCCCGTCAGTGGACGGTCTACAATCAGCCATCATTCCCCGGCTACTACTACGGTTCGGATATGAACATGGCTGTCTACTTCGATGCCATAGGCGCGGAGCTTGAGGAGCCTAAGTGGCCACTCGTCAATGCAGAACTGCCTATCTTCGATGTCTTCCTCCCTGACCCGTTTGAGTTCTATGACGGCTCAAAGGTTGAGAACGTACCCTTCGGCGAAGCAGGCCCCGGCGGTGTCAGCACAGACAGGCTGGCGGCATGGGCACCCAGAGCCGAAGAGCTCAAAGACCTTGCGGCGTACTACGAGTTTGGTTATTACCCGGATCCGAACAACGAAATCGTGACCGCGACATGGGCAAACCAAGCAAGGTCATCCATGAATGTCACAGTCACAAGAATAGACAACGGTGCCAGCATAAGCTTCACCCAAGCTATAACATACCCCAATGCCGCGACACAGGCAGCCATCCCGGGTCCGTATCCTGTTGTTATCGGCACTAACGCGCCGGGTAACGCCGCAGCCCTGCAAAATGGCGGGTATGCGACTATAACACTTGCAAACGGAAGCTTCGCATCCGACAACCGCAACCGCACCGGTCACTACTATACGCTCTACCCATACACGGAGTTTGACGGCGGTGTCTTCGTAGGCTGGGCATGGGGTGTCAGTAAAGTTATCGATGCTCTCGAATACTTAGCCGCGCAAGACGAAATCCTCATCGATCCGGAAAAAGTAGCCGTGACCGGCTTCTCACGCTGGGGTAAAGCTGCGATGGTCGCAGGCCTTTACGACGAGCGCATAGGCGTAGTCAACCCGGCAGGCTCCGGCTCGGGCGGCGCCGGCGTATACCGCGTTGCATTCGACAGGATCGCGTATCCGTGGGGCTTTGATGCCAACGCCGAGATGATAAAAGACCTCCAGCACAGATTCCCGTGGTGGTTCAACTCGGCATTCAACGCGCTGACTAACGGAGATGCTGACCCCGCATACCTGCCCTTCGACCATCACGAGCTGCTCGCCGCCATAGCACCGCGCGGTGTATTCTCCAGCGTAGGCTACAACGATGTATGGCTCAATGCAGAAGGACAATGGGTGGCGTACAAGGAGGCAAAGGCAGTCTATGACTGGCTGGGCGTATCCAATAACATCGCATTTATGACCTACCCGGCAGGACATGCCAACTTCGGGGCAACCCATGTGCAGCATTTCATAAGCTTCATGAACCACATGTTCCGGCCCGGTCCGGCAAATACGCTTACTGAACCTATCGAGATTCTGCCAATCCCGGGAGGCACCGGAGCCATGAACACTTGGACCCCAGCACAATTGGCAGCGATGCCCAACTGGAAGCAGACCGGCCCGTGGGCAACGACACGCCCGCTCAGCCAAGCCGCACCCGAAGTCGTCGGCCTGATGCTGACAGATGCCGGGGTGCTTGACACGCAGAATTATATCATCGACGTATCGGCAGAGGATGCCGACGGCAACGGAACAAGCGCGGTTGACTTCATCCGCAGCTTCATCTCCGACCCGCTTGAAGCCGCCGCGTATGACGGAACAGTAGCGATACCTGTCACGGTAAAAGCCCTCAACGCAGGCGCGCAGACCGTTCAGGCAAGCCTGTTCAGAAACGGCGCACAGGTAGGCGAACCGATTAACCTTGTATTCGACGGTCCTAACTATGTCGGCAAATTCCCGGCAATCGACATCAAGGCAGAAGACACATACCATGTGACCGCCCACTTCCTCGGAGCCCCCAACGGCGTTGCCGATGCAGCAGTAGTAAACGAGCTGACAGTGCTTGAATTCGATGCCGCATGGTTCGACTTCAGAGTCGGCCAGGTCGTCGGCGGAAGCTCCGCAAACGCAGACCCCGGCAACACGCTCAACTCCGACAACCTCGCAGCATTCGGGTTCACGGGCGCGATCCACTACGCAATAGAGTTCGCCACCTGCGCGGACTGCGCTGATGTGTCAAAACGCGACTACATACGCGTAGGACACAGCGACAACCCCTCCGTCACGATAAACGGGCAGAGCGCATGGCCGTGGATCAGGGATGCGCAGGCCCCGTACAAATGCTGCTTCACCCTCATGCCCGGCCCGTTCGCCCCGAACACCAACCCGATGGATCTGAGGTATGTGCCGCTGGTTGAGGACAGGGTCAACTTCCCGGATACGAATGTCACAAACGGCACAATCCGTGTCGGCGACCCGATGCATGTCGTCTTCGACGGCATCACATTCCCGAACTACTTCCCCGGCATGGTGTTCAAATTCGACAGCATGAACAGCATAAACGTCGAATACCCGAGCACCAACCAGAGGATCTCCCTGCACCGTCAAACCCCGGCTCACAGCCAGTGGATAACCCGCTGGGATCGCTGGAACATCGACTATGTGCTCGACGGCGGCACGAACCCGCCCGGCGCACCGGCAACCTTCAGGATCAACGACATAGACACAAGCGTCAACCCTGCGGCTCCCGGCATAACCCTGCCTGAGCCAACGAAGGAAGGCTACCTGTTCGGCGGCTGGTTCACCGATCCGGAGTTCACGCAGCCCTTCCTGGGGATCCCCGAAACGCAGAGGGCCAACGTAACCCTGTATGTATGGTGGGCGCTGCCTGTTTCGTACATCAGGATAGCCGATGCCGACGGCAACCCGCACCCGCAGATGATTCCGCTTTCCAGAAATACCACCGAGCAGTTCTATGTAATCGTCAACGAAGGCTCGATGACCAAGGGCGTGATCTGGTCAACCAACAACCCCAACCTCGCCACAGTGGATGCCGACGGCCTTGTGACAATCAAAGGCATGGCAGGCAACGCCACGCTCACAGCCAGAGCCCCGAGCGGCGTAACCCACAGCATAGTGCTCAGAATAACCTAAACCTATTACTAATCCTCCAATAGAACACCGGAACCCCGCAAGGGCAATAACCGCCCAAGCGGGGTTCCGGTGTTAAGGTAATGGCTACTGGTCACGCCCTGCCATGAAAAGCCTCTAATCTTCACGACAAAATGCTAAGCGGGGAACGGACTGCGAGCGTGGGTAAATTCTCGTCCTCACATTGTAGTAAATTTGCAACATCGTGCCCGCAAACATTTTGTCGTGAATCTCAGAGACTTTCCCTGACAGGGCGTGCCCAGTACATGTAATGAAAAATTTGTGTACAAATTGTGAAATCACGCTTGACATGTTGAAAACAGTGTGCCATAATGACCATATATCAAACGCAAACGCGAGGAATTTTCGTAGACACTCAATAATAAATAGCAGGAGGTGTTGCCGGAGAATGAGCAGCATTGTGAAAACAATGCAAGCTGCTACCGCCATATCCTCCTGAGTTTTACATGGCGGCGGAGAACCGCAACTCCGAAAAAAAAGAGGCCGCTTAACCGCGTTGTGCGAAACAACGCGGCTGAAAAACGCCATGGAATTTGAGTTAGATAAAGAGAGAGAAGAAAGAAGATGAGAGAGGAAAGTTACTGCCTGCAATCATATGGCGTATAACCTAACTCCGAATTCCTCATCCCTAATTCCTGATTCCGGCTTGGCGGCGGAGAACCACAACTCCAGAACAAAAGAGGCAATTGTCCGTATATAGTAACAAACATTTGAAAGGAGGTAACTGCTCAAAACTGCCCAAGGTTCCGAGCGGTTACGAAAGGAGATTACTATGCAAAGACTAACGCGGAACAAGACCCTCAACCGCCTGCTCTCGACAGCGCTCGCACTGGTAATGCTGATGACAGTATTGCCGGTATTCACGACCCCTGCGTCAGCAGACGACACACTGCCCACACTAAACCACACCGAGCTGAACATGCTGCTGGGCGGCGAATTGCAGCTCCTCGAAGTGTTAGACGCACCCGAAGGCTCCACCGTCGCATGGACATCCAGCGACTGGAGAGTAGCCCGCATATCCCCCAACGGCTACATCATCTCGGTCAGCGAAGGCACAGCCAGGGCCACAGCCACCGTCACCGGCGGCGGCCTGACGGAGCCCATCGCCCTCGTCTGCAACGTCACGGTGGGCAACCTCCCGCTGCTCATCACCAACGACGTGTTCCCGCTCGACACCAACGGCAACCCGATATGGGGCCAGAACAACAGCATATCCAAGTACAAGGACGACGACCCGTACTACTACTGGTTCGGCGTGAACTGGCCGGGCGCGCAGTCGTACTACAACTCCCTTGCGCAAGGCAACGGAACCACCGGCAGCACAGGCTGGGGCACGTCCTCGATACGCGGCTACAAATCGCTTGACCTCGTCAACTGGGAGCCCGTGGGCGGTCCGTGGGCAGGCGACGCGTTCCCGAACATCAGCGATGCCGACGTAGCCAGACCCGGCCAGAACGGCTGGCCGACAGGCGGTGCCAACAGCGCCACCAACACCAGTTGGATAGCCCGTATGGGCGTAGGCTACAACGCGAACACCGATCAGTATGTCATGGTCGGCCAGTGGCAGAGAACTGCATCCCACGGCACGAATAACCTCTTCTACGCCGTAGCGGACAGCCCCGAAGGCCCGTTTGTTATGGTAAAGAACGAGTCCGCGATGGTAGTAGGCCCCGACATCCCCGCCCGCTCGGACGGCACCCCCGTCCCCTACACCGGCGATATGACCACATACTTCGACCGTGACGAAGGACGTTTCTACGTCGTCTACAGCATCAACGGCGTGACCCAGGGAGCGGCTCCCGGCCAGGGCCCGTGGGCACAGGCAGGCTCATGGGAGATCTACCCCGAGCGCGACCAGATATACGTCGCGGAACTCGACCCCGAGGACTTCTTGAGTGTCAAATCCATCCACGAGGTATATGACTCGAAGAAAGACACATACTACAACCTCCAACGCGAAGGCGGGCGCGAGGCCAACACCATATTCAAGTATGACAACTGGTACTACCACGTCGCCTCCGGCCTGCGCGGCTGGAACACCTCCCCCACCTTCTACATGGGCGGAGCGAGGTTCCCCGCCGATAAAGCAAACTACACGAACGAAGTCGGCCTCCCGAACAACATGACAGCCATGAGGGGCAGCGCAGCCAACTTCAGCCACACAACTCAGGTCGTAGGCTTTGTCACAGCCGATACCCCGGTATCCGCGCAAGCCCCGGTAGGGCAGCTAGTTCTGGAGTTCGGCGACCGCCACGCCAACAACGGCGGCTTCGGCATAGGCACGACCCAGTTTGCCCCGCTCAGCTTCCTCAACCCGGCTACTGCCCCCGAGCCGACAGAGAACGACTTCCCGAAAACCCCGAACCCGCAGCATTACTTAGGTAACAAAGATAACCCCGCGCATCCCGGCGGCCCGCCTTGGGACTGGGCTGAAAGAGACACCTTCTTCCCGTTCCTGCCCAATGGGTATCCGTTCACTAACGCTGCCGGCGAGCCCGAATGGAAACGCCCGGAATGGCCTATCCCGGTATACAACAATATGTCGCAGTTCTTCTTCGACATTGCTAACGGGACATGGGCACCCGGACCGAACAACAACTACCTCGACAACCCGTACTTCGAGAACGACAGGCTTGCGGGCGGCTTCACGATGACTTTCAACGGCGTAAGCGTCAACATGCCCGGCATCCAGACCTATGTCAACGAACCCAACGGCTGGAAAGCGGAGCACGGCGACCCCGGCTTCCCCGCTCAGATAAACCACGGCGGCAACCAGGCGGGCAACATGACCGGCGCCACCCTCAACTACCAGCTCACGGCACCCGGCGCGAACCGCAGCAAATACAGCGCAT
>Ga0099364_10005910_pt1 | contig 12331 bp, 11 predicted proteins | sample TergutTh196P3_FD_73070 | JGI IMG/M metagenome (GOLD analysis project Ga0099364, IMG submission 73070) | Microcerotermes parvus P3 segment gut microbial communities from Pointe-Noire, Republic of the Congo - Th196 P3 | ecosystem: Host-associated > Arthropoda: Insects > Digestive system > Gut ... | reverse complement strand
CGTCTGCGCCCCAAACGACACCCCCCCCCCCCCCCCCCCCCCCCCCCCCCCCCAATTTACCTAGTCTTTCTATTTTGACGTCCATAGAGGACGAAGACCATCCCAAGAGTCCTTTCGCCATTCTCCTCGGATATGTTCGGCTCGCCCGACCGAAGCATTATCTCAAAAATTCTTTCATCCTCGTTCCCTTGCTTTGCTATCCGCCGGCATGGAATCTGCCGAATTTGTTAGCCCTCCTTGCCGCCTTCACAGCGTTTTGCTTGCTGGCGAGCAGTGTCTATGCGTTCAATGATCTCATGGATCGTACCCGCGACGCACAGCATCCTCGAAAGTGCAAGCGTCCAATTCCGGCGGGGCTTGTTTCCCCCTCTTCGGCACTGATGTTTTCGATAGTGCTGGCTGTCGGGGCGACGTTGTTTGCGTATCAAGTGGTTTCGCCGTTACTTGCCGGACTGGGGCTCCTATACCTCGTCAACAACATTGCCTATTGTTTGATCCTGCGCAACAAGGCGATTCTCGATGTCATGTCGATAGCGGCGGGATTTGTAATCCGTATTTTTGCCGGCTGTGTTGCCGTTCAGGTTTTTCCCTCCGATTGGATGGTCATCTGCGGTTTTTCGCTTGCCCTGCTGCTCGGTTTCGGAAAACGCCGGTTGGAAATGAGCCGGAATTTGGACAACCAGCAATATATCCGAAAGTCGCTGGACAGTTATCCGGTGGAGTTTCTCAATATACTGATTGGTGTGTGCAGTATGATGTGCCTGATGTCTTATATGCTTTACACGACCTCGCCGTCAACGATAGCGGTTCATGGAACCTCCAATTTGCTTTACACGACACCCTTTGTGATGTACGGAGTGTTTCGGTATGCGGTTCGTTGTATCCAGGGGTACGGTGATGGATCGGTCGAGGTATTGACCCGTGATAAGTCCTTTGTCATCAACGCTCTCCTCTGGGCAGGAAGTGTTACGGCAATTGTGCAGTGGTATTGAAAGGAGAATAGAAACGGAACAAACAGAGCCCGTATCGGATACGGAGTTTTCGGATTCATGCCGGAGCTGCCGCTCCGGGCTCTGTGAACTTTTATCTGCCAAGACAATGAAAGCAAATTTTTCCCGATATTGGTTATTGCTTCGAAATACTCATTACGGGTTGACGTTGACGAAATCCGGTTGCTTCAATTACTTGAAACATAAATGGAGCAAGCGAACTGCGGTTATGAACCCGCGTAAACTTGCGTACGTTTTTGTTTCCGTCTTTGTTACCTCCAGATGTAATTTGAATTGTCCTTTTTGTATTTACGGTAAAAATGAGAAAGACTCACGACATCAACCCTGGCAGGAATACGAAGCAACGGTCGATTCCGTCGAAAAGATACTCGATCATGAGGCAAATAAACGATCTTTGATTGTTTGCTTACAGGGAGGCGAACCGGTACTCAATAAAGATTTGCCAAAAATGATTCGCGCCGCAAGATCGCGGGGAAAAATATGCGGCATCATTTCCAATGGGCTGCTTTTACCGGATTGTTATAGCGAACTTTTGCGTGAGGGACTGGCGGATACGCAAGTTTCCATTTACGACCACACTTTCGAGAAATTGCAAACGATTCTGCCGGAATTAAACGGGCGGCAACCGGTCAATGCGTCTTATCCGTTGACACGGACTGTTCTGGAACGTTCACCCGAACACGTTGCCGATGTGGTTGAGATGTGCCGTGCAACCGGATGCATGTCCTTGAAATTCAATATCGTGATTCCTTTTTTCTCAGGCAGTCAACTGGATTCGTCAGAAACGATCTATGAAGATCACAAGGATTACGATGAACTCAAAAAACAAATACGCAGCCGCTTTCCGGACTATCCCCTCTTTTTTCCGGGTGGTTCAAAACGCTCCCTTCTGTTAGGAAAGGAAAAACGTTGTTTGAATCCCTGGCAATTTGCCTCCTATGATGCGAAGGGAAATCTCGGACTTTGCTGCGCCCATCTTCCTGATCCGCAGGGAAAATACGGCAATTTGTTCGATGATGTTAATGGAGGCAAATGGCTGAGTGGAGTCAATACGCAAGTTATGTGCAAACTCCGCGAAGAATTGCTGAGCAATTCCAATGACATTCCCAAACTTTGCGAAGGATGCCCGCATTTGTCAGGCGAGTCATTCTCGTCGAGATTGTAACACGTGTTTTTCTCTTTGTGTTCCTTTATTGAAAACGAAAAATTATGATACATACGAAAAATTGCGAAGTTTGTGCAGGTGAAATTTTACTTCCAATATGGGAAAAGGACGGCGAGTCTTATCAACGTTGCCAGTCTTGCGGATTGGTGCGTATTTTTCCGCAACCGTCGGGCGAGCGGTTGGCAAAAATATACCAAGACGATTATAAAATACTCTGGAGTGAAGTTGCGCAGATTTATCGTCCGTTAAAGAAAAAACTGAATACCAAAATTTTGACATCAACGTTAAAGTGGGTATACGGGGGTGGGGATGGCAAGATACGTATGTTAGACATTGGTGCGGCAACAGGTCTGTTAATGGAAACGGGAAATGAGATGGGTTGCGATGTTTACGGAGTCGAGGGGGGACAAATGGGAGCGGAAGTCATCCAAAAAAATTTTGGCGAGGATCGCCTGTTTTATGGCTGGCTGGAACAGATTGAGTTTGCCGCTTTGGGCAAACTTAACTATTTTGATGTCGTTACGATGGTTGATGTTTTAGAACACAGTGCCGACCCGAATGTTATGCTGGAAACAGTTAACTGTATTTTGAAAGAAGGGGGTATTGCGGCTTGTTACGTGCCAACAACCTCATCATTCGCCGCAAAACTTTTACAGAAACGATGGGATTTTCACTGCACACCACACTTATTTTCCTTTTCCAACAACAATTTACGCTCATTGTTTTTCCATCACGGATTTGACGTTTTAGCAATACGGTCTTACCCTCGATATTTGACAATCGAGTACGTCCGTGCAGTCGCAACGCATATATTGAAAGAGGGCCTGGGAGAAAAACTGTTGCCGTTGCTCCGTTGTGTTCCGGCATTTTTAGCCCGTATGATTATTTCTGTGTACAGCGGTCAAGTATTAGTGATCGCGCGAAAGAAAAAATGACAAAGAATTAATCAAACGTTACTGCTCTAGCGAATAAAATTTCCGTCATTGCGCTGCACTCCATTTGTCAATGGTAGCAAACCACCAAGAACAAAATCTAATACCAAATTAACAACGCCAATGAAAGAAACGATGAACGAAACCCAAACCGCTCCCGAACCTGCCGTCTGGCAACATCTGTACCCATTGGCACTGGGCATGATGGCGTTACCCTTTTGGTGCCTTCTTGTTGCTGTCTTTGGCTTCATCATTTGGATTCCGATGACGAAGTACCACTTCCTCGTGGCGTTTGCCCTCACGTTGGGAACGATTGCATGGGGCTGTCAGTGGGAGCGGAAGAAAAGCATTGTGCAGGGGATCATTTTTACGGCAATTACGTTGTTGGGGGGGGGCTATACATCCTTGTTTTTTGAGAAAGGGCATTGGGCCGATGGTCTTGGATACCATAAACCTCCGGTAATTGAAATGAAAAACGGCTGGAATCCCCTCTGGGAATATAATTCAGCCCGGGATCAGGGGTATGAAGATCCGTGGGACTTATCAGTGGATCGGTGGTGGTATTGGTCGAAACATTACTCAAAATCGGACTGGTATATCAACGCTGTTTTTTATGCTTTTTCGGGTAATCTGGACTTGGGACATCTGTCGCGGGTGTTCTATTTGCTTGCAACGTTCATCGTCGTTTTTGTAGCCATCGCATCGATATTTCGCCTGCCGAACTACCAGTCTTTTTTCTTGGCTTTCGTTGCCGCTTTGAATCCTTTTTCAATCGTCCATTGTTTTTCTTCCTATCTGGACGGTGCCTTAGGTTCTTGTCTCACTCTCTTATTTTTTGCATTAGCTGCCTATCTTAAGAGTAAAGATAAACGTTTCTTGCCCTTTGTTATTGCAAGTATTGTGATTGCAACAAATCTTAAATTTACCGGTGTGGTTTACGTTGCTGTGTTTCTGATTTTTTTCTTGATTCCTTACACCGTACTGGGAATCCATGCAAGGCTTTCACTAGAAAGCAATAAAGAGTCATCAGGTAATGAACTGTCATTTCGGCGCAAACCGGAATCCAGACGAGTGACTCGTAGCCTATCTTTCTGGATTCCGGCTCGCGCCAGAATGACGAAATGCGGCTCAATATTTTCTGGTGAAAGCCCCAAAAAAATCCTTGACCGACCACTCACATATTCGCTCGTGCTGGCAACAGTATTGGCACTGATTGCCGGTGTCAACCCCTATCTGCACCACCTTTACCATCATTATACCCCCTTTTATCCGCTACATACAGTCAGAAAAATCGACATGCCGGATAGACAGAACTTTATGGAAGACTGGACAGAATGTAACGTGGGAGATGCTAATAAGTTACAACAATTTTTCTTTTACTACCTCAATACAAGCGATTATCACCCGACAACATACCACCATTGGGAGGGGAAACAATATGGCGTTCACACCATCACTGTCAATAAGATTCCCTTTGGTCGTTACAACACAGGCGAACATGATAATCACATTTTTTCTCATGGAGATAGTAATTTTGGCAGTCTATTTATGGTCTCGATGTGGTTTTCTCTGCTCATGATGCCCTTTATCCGCTGTAAAGGGTTTTGGTTCCTTTTCCTTGCTGTTGGAGCAAGTATAGGGGTTCAGCCTTACATTTGGTATATCCGTTATATTCCGCACCTTTGGCTTATCCCTATCGTTGTTGCCTGCTCTTTGTTGTCGCAATTCAATGAAGTATCGGAATACAGGCGGCGGTTCATGGTTATTGTCGGCGCAGTTCTATTTTGTATGTTTGTAAGTGCCACGCCGTTTTTTGCGTTCATAACCCCCGAGATAAAAGCAACGGGAAACGGAACCATCGCCTATTTTATGCAGAGATATCCTGATATGCTGTTATTTGATATGGGAGATAGTGGTGGTCACCCACTATTTGAATACAGCACTAAAACCTATATTTCTGACGTGCTCCCGGACTATTCCTTTGAACAACCGGACACGATGAATGATAAGGTTGCCGAGCCTACGGCGACAGACTACGAATCATTTCTCAGACATGCACTGTCCCAAGAATTCGACGAACCCAGAATGCGACCGTTAGGATTGTTTTTGCAGGTGTGCCCCGTCTATCTCGTGGCGAACAATCAAAGAGAATTCGACCGGTTGTCAAGTGTTGAAGACCCGACATATACAGAAATGCTCAAAGCCATCCTGCACCTGCGCTGGCAACAGTTTAAGCGGGCGTGGACATAGTTAGGAGGCAGGAGGCAGGAGTTAGGAGGCAGCAGAGTGTGAACTTTGCGCCCCTTGCGCTTCTTTGCGTCTTTGCGGTTAAATCCGAACTATTTTAACCGCAAGGGGCGCAAAGATGGTGCAAAGGACGCAATGAATCTATTTTTAGAGGTTCCCTGCAAGAATTTGGTGGGGCGGCGGTTCAAGCAGACGGGCGCGCCTTGGCGGTTGTTGCAGGCGAATCGGATGGCGTGCATTTGTTCCGTGCTGTACTCCGACCAATGGAAACACTGCTGGTAAAACCCCTCCCAAACTTTGACACACCCCACTTTGACCCTTGACGCATCCTCTATGGCCAGTCCGTCGACACGTTTTGATTTTTCGTCATTCCGGCGAAAGCCGGAATCCAGGGAAACAGGATTAAAATCGCTCGTCTGGATTCCGGCGTGTGCCGGAATGACCGGTTTTAGGGAAACGTGTCGACGGACTGCCTCTATGGCATACTGTCTTGACAAATCCTTTCTCATCCGGGACAATGACACCTACCCGATTTTATCCCGTTTTTCTATGTCCGATACCGCTATTGTCTCCAAATTACAAACCGCCCGGCAAAAAGTATTAGAGCAGTTGTCGCAGGTGATCGTCGGTCAAACCGAAGTGATCGACGAGTTGCTGATCTCCGTTTTCGCTCGCGGACATTGCCTTCTTGAGGGTGTGCCCGGCTTAGCAAAGACTCTCATGGTCAGCACACTTGCCCGGACGCTGGATTTGCGGTTCAGCCGTATTCAGTTCACGCCGGACTTGATGCCCGCCGACATTACCGGTATTGACATCATCGAGGAAAGCCGTGAGACCGGCAGCCGGGATTACCGCTTTCTCGAAGGTCCGCTTTTTGCTCATGTGATTCTTGCCGACGAAATAAACCGGACACCGCCGAAAACGCAGTCTGCGTTGCTGGAAGCAATGCAGGAGCACCGCGTTACGGTCGGTCGTAACCGGCATCTGCTGCCGCAGCCCTTTTTCGTATTGGCGACGCAGAACCCCATTGAGCAGGAAGGAACGTATCCGTTGCCCGAAGCACAGCAAGACCGTTTTATGTTCAAGGTGTTTGTCAAATATCCGTCCTTCGACGAGGAGTTTGAAATCGTCCGCAAGACTACGTCGCTGGAAGAGAGCGACCTCCATTCCGTGCTGACGGCGGCAGAGATTCTTGAATTGCAGAAGATCGTCCGTCAGGTTCCGACGAGCGATCATGTGACCCGGTATGCACTGGCATTAGTCCGGCAAACGCGGGTGGATCAGGGTAGTGCCGCTCATGGAGGAGGTATTCCTGACATCGTGCGGCAGTATGTTGCGTGGGGAGCAGGACCGCGGGCGGTACAGTATTTGGTACTGGGAGGCAAGGCACGGGCGTTGCTGCATGGTCGGTCGCATGTAATTTGCGAAGATATTCAGGCATTGGCAAAACCGGTACTTCGGCATCGGCTGGTGATGAATTTTCTGGCAGAAAGCGACGGTTTTTCGGCGGATATGCTCGTCGAAAAATTATTGGAAGACACGCCGACGAAAGAAGACGAACTTTTCCGAGACCCGCGTTTCCAGAGTTTGTTTGCGGCATAAGAAATAGATATGCCATCGGCGGAAAGGAACCTTGCGTCCTTTGCGTATTCCTTTGCGAACTTTGCGGTTAAAACAAGAGAATTTACCGCAAAGGACATTTCATAATTTCATGCCGTTTACAATATAGCATCTTGATTTTCCGAAAAAGGCATGTTATGATGAGGATTCAGAGGTTAGGGGCGAGGAGTGAGCATATTTTAGTTTGACTCCTTTCCCCTAACTTCCCGGCAGCAGCGGCACCGCCGCTGACTCTTCTCATTCCTAACTCCTACATTCTCACTCCTACTATGACCCTTTCACGACGACATTTTTTGGGTGCGGCAGTTGCGGCGACGGCTTCCGCCGGTCTTTATTCCACTGTGCAGGCACAAGGACCACAGGCACAAGGACAAGGTACTGCTCGACTACCCTTTCCTTCTGAAATTTTCAAAGCAAGGATTACTTCCGTGCCGACCGACGTAATCTGCGAAACGTGGAAAGCCGCCGGTTATGAAGGGATGGAAGTAACCAAGTGGGACGCGACGGTCAGCGAAGCCCGGGTAAGCCGGTTGATTGCCGAAAAGCATGATATGAGCATTCACTCCGTGATGCGCGGCTGGACAAACTTCAATCAGCCGAATAACTACGATGCCGACATTGAGTCGGTCAAGACCGCTCTCCGCGCCGCCTCTGCTTATGGTGCCGATGCGGTACTGCTGGTTCCCTGTCGAATCGGCGGGATGGCTATGCCGGAGCCGTGGAACTTCGACATTGACTTTGACCCGCAAACGCTGGTCATCAAAACCGTTGCCGAAGGGGACAATGCCCCTTACGCCGATTATATTGCCGCTCATAATGCGGCAACGGAAGTCTCCATTCGGGCAATCGAATCGCTGATTCCAACCGCCGCCAAAGAGGGTGTCCGCATCGCTTTGGAAAACGTCTGGAACAACCTTTGGAGCACACCGAAGTTCTTTGCAGCGTTCTGCAAGTATTTCGACAATCCCTGGGTAGGGTGTTATTTCGACCTCGGCAATCACACCCGGTATGCCCGGTGCGAAGAGTGGATCAAGGAACTGGGACACTGTATTGTCAAGTTGCACATCAAGGGTTACAAAGTCACGGAAGTCCGGGGCAAACTCGGCGGCGGTCCCGGCGATTGGTCGCGGATCGACCAGGCATCCATTGATTGGAACTCCGTGCGCCGGCTTTTGGCAGAAAAGCGTTACAACGGCTGGATGACTATCGAAGAAGGCGGTGCCACTGATGAAGAGTACAGCAAGATGCTTGATGAAATTATTGCGATGTAGGCGGTAAAATTGATCCCATAAACAAACAGTATGAAATGGGATGTTTTTCCTTTGTGTCCTTTGCGGTTAAATCTTCTTTTTTTAACCGCAAAGGGCGCAAGGAAAAAACGTCCAATTTCTGCACGTTTACAGTATAACTCTCTCACGACTTCGCCACCTTTTCTGCCAACTCCTTCACCGCCCGCAGGTCGAGTTTGCCCGTCCCCAATATCGGAATCGACTCCACTTGGAAAAAGTCCTTGGTGTAAGGGATCCACAAATTCGGCAAACTCGCCTGCTTTAACAATTTGCAGATTTCCTCCGCAGGAATCGGTAATTGCTTGTACAAGATAATCAACCGCTCTCCCCGCTTCTCGTCCGGCACGGCGGAGACGGCGACCAACGCTTCTCCTTCAGAATCGCCCGGCAGGTGCGATGCCACAATTTTCATGATTTCGTCTTCAATCAAAATATGCGGCACCATTTCGCCGCCGATCTTGGAGATGCGGCTCTCCCGACCAACAATCCAAATGAAACCGTCCGTGTCAATCTTCGCAACGTCGCCGGTTGTGTACCAACCGTCTTGCAGCACCTCTTCCGTCATTGCCGGGTCTTTGTAGTACTCTTTCATGACGCTCGGTCCCTTGATTTGCAACATTCCGGTTGCGTCCGGCGGCAATTCTTTTCCCGTTTCCAAATCGACGATCCTTGCCTGTAAATTGTAAAGCGGTCGTCCTATTGTTCCTTCACGCAGCCAATCCTGATAATCCTCCCGCCGTCCCTTTGGTACATTCACCGACACAACGGGAGAAAGTTCGGTTGTTCCATAGCCTTCGGCAGGACGCACGCCGAACTTTGCATCCCAGGCATCGATCAAGTCGGTCGGCAATTTTTCCGCGCCGCAAATAATCGTGTTCATCATCTCAAAATCTTCCCTTTGCGAATGTTTGAGATAGTTCCGTAAGAATGTTGGTGTTGTCGGTATCGCGGTACACTTGTATTTTCGGGCAACTTCGGCAACCTTTTTGGGTTCCAGCGGATTGAAATGATAAATCCCCTTTACGGCGGTCATCGCGGGAAGCCAAAACGAAGTGGTATAACCAAAAGCATGGAAAAGCGGTAACGCTCCCAAAAGAGTGTCCGTTTTCTGCAGATTCAAATGCTGATAAAACCCTTTGACATTTTCGACCATATTCCGATGGGTAATCACCGCTCCCTTGGGTGTCCCCGTCGAACCGGAGGTAAATATGATCGTCAGAACATCGTCTAATTGAACCCTGTTTGTGCCAAAAACCCATTCGAGACAAATGACAGGCGTAATGTAGCCATCCACGACTCCGATGATTTTATCGAGCCATGTTATTTTATCCCGCAGGTCTTCCATCACGATAAGTTCGGCATCAATTTTGAGTTGGGGAAACCGCTCCAAGACCTTCCGGCTGGTGATGACGTGTTTCAACTCTGCTTGTTTGATACAGTAATTAATGGTATCGGGATGGAACGTATAGTTCAGATTCACTGTCGTTCGGCAATCCAGTGCAAGTGTGAGATTCGCCAACACACCATAAACGGAGGTCGGCATGAGAAGTCCGACGTTTGTTTCATTACGTCCCAGAATCCTGCGCAAGACTTTGCGGAGGATGAGGATGTTTCTAAAAGTTTGTCCTCCGGTCAATTCGACACCGGTGGAGTCGGCAAACTTGAGTTCGTTCATACCCGCCCGGCAGGCACGGAGAACCTGCCGGATCGGAGTGAGTGCTTCGTGAGTTGACATATTGCCATTATACCACAGCCTATGGTGATTTTCAAATAAACCTTCCGGCGTTTTTTCGGGAAAGGATGTAAAGTAAAAAGTCCCATTGTCCCCCCATTTACGGTACACTCCATGAATCCTGACCGTGTTGACGTTCGGCACAGAAAAACTAGAATAGGGGGGAATAATAGGATTTTTCCAGTTCTGCCGGTTGCAATGGATGGACTTCTTGAACTCATTATCAGACTTTTGCAACTTGTTCCGGTGTGCGCAGTGTTACTGATTTTGACTGTGGCAGCGTGGTTTGGGTTGCGGTTACTTCGTGCCAAACTGTCAAAAACGGAACTCCAACCGGCGGATTATCTGGAATCTTTTCAAAAACTGAAAGAAGAAGGGGAACTTTCCGATGAAGAATTCCGAATAATAAGAGGACTGATTTCCTTGCAAACCAGCCGTAGTCCCGACGAGGCTCAACCGGATTTTTCCCCCCTGAATCGACATTTCCCCCAGCAACCGGCGGGACGCTCCTCAGGAAATTTCCAAAAAAATTAAACTTTTTGACAAACAAAGGCTCCTCGGAAACGTAGTAACATTGACGCAAGGCATGGATGACCCAAAGGTTCATGGATAGGGACCGCCTAACCCAGGGATTTATTAAGTTTTCCTATGTCAAAAGACAACTCAAACACATCAGATACAGCAATGAGTAAAAGCGGCAATGACAACAACAAAACCGGCAGGCGGGAGATGTCCTGTTCTTTCTGCAATAAGAACTACAAAGACGTAGGACCGCTCGTTGAAGGAACCGGGGACGTGTACATCTGTGGAGAATGCGTTGACCTCTGTCAACACATCCTCGTTCAAGAACGGCGCAGACGCAGCAACAATTCCAAGCCCTTCTCGAAAATTCCCACCCCCCGGGAAATTGTTTCCAAGTTGAACGAACACATCGTCGGACAAGACCGGGCGAAAAAGGTGCTCTCCGTGGCGGTGCATAACCATTATAAGCGGCTCGTCAACCGGGATGAGGGGAGCGACGTGACCATTGACAAGTCCAACGTAATGTTGATTGGTCCGACCGGTTCCGGCAAAACGCTCCTTGCCCAAACACTGGCGAAAATCCTCGACGTACCCTTTGCTATCGGTGATGCAACAACGCTGACCGAAGCCGGTTACGTCGGCGAAGACGTAGAGAACCTGATTTTGAAACTCCTCCATGCCGTCGATTTCGATGTCGAACAGGCGCAACGGGGTATCATTTACATTGACGAAATCGACAAAATCGGCAAAACGTCGCAGAATGTGTCGATCACCCGCGATGTTTCCGGTGAAGGCGTGCAGCAGTCCCTCTTGAAGATGCTGGAAGGTACGGTTGCCAACGTTCCCCCGCAGGGCGGTCGCAAACATCCTGAACAACAATACATTCAGGTGGATACCACGAACATTCTCTTCATCTGCGGCGGAACTTTTGTCGGTTTGGAAGACATCATCGGACAGCGGCTCGGTAAAAAATCGATTGGGTTCAACCAGACTCAAATGAGCCGCGAGGAAACCTGTTCACAATATCTCTCACAAGTTGCGTCGGAGGACATTCACCATTTCGGATTGATCCCCGAATTGATTGGACGTGTGCCCGTAGTGGCAACGTTGGAACCGCTGGACGAATCCGCACTGATTCGAGTGATGCGGGAGCCGAAGAACGCACTGGTCAAGCAATACCGCCGCTTATTCCAAATGGAAGAGGCGGATGTTGAGTTCACCGACTCGGCACTGGCAAAAATCGCCCGGATGGCACTGGAAAAAAAGACCGGTGCAAGGGGGTTGCGTTCTATCGTCGAAGGGATTATGCTGGACATTCTGTACGACCTTCCTGACTTACCGTCTGGAAAGACGTATCAAATTACTGATGATGTCGTCGAAGGTCGAGTCGGCGTGTTGCCGATAGGGCATTCCGAACGGGTTGCCAAAAGTGCATGAAAGACGGTCTATTGTAAACGGCATAGACGATCCCGCTTTTCAATTTTTGCAAAGCAATAGGTCAATCTGATCTTTCATCACATGATAAAGATGCCAGGCGACAGGGGCATCTTCCCCAGCATATTCGGTAATCGTTTCCGTGAAGGCGGCATTCAACCTACTCTATCTTGAAACTTGTACATCCACTGGCAGGATTGCAATGGTGCTTGAAATTGTCTACAATGACGCACACGTTCCCGTACCGTCGAGGTATAGGTCATTTCAAAAAATCTGCAACACAGCATCTGAAATATATTCCTCGCAACAGGCTTGGATTATTTGACATAGCCTGGAGTTTTGTTTGTGTCAATTCTTTCAATTCTTCTTTTGTTTTTGCT
>Ga0099364_10011108_pt1 | contig 12332 bp, 9 predicted proteins | sample TergutTh196P3_FD_73070 | JGI IMG/M metagenome (GOLD analysis project Ga0099364, IMG submission 73070) | Microcerotermes parvus P3 segment gut microbial communities from Pointe-Noire, Republic of the Congo - Th196 P3 | ecosystem: Host-associated > Arthropoda: Insects > Digestive system > Gut ... | reverse complement strand
TATGCCTCTGTAGCTCAGTCGGTAGAGCAGTGGACTGAAAATCCACGTGTCGTTGGTTCAATTCCGACCGGAGGCACCAATATGCGGGCGTAGCTCATCTGGTAGAGCGCCACCTTGCCAAGGTGGAGGTAGCGAGTTCGAGCCTCGTCGCCCGCTCCAGACTTTGCGACAGATGTATATGTGAGCGGTATGCGTATTGATGAAAATGCGCCTAAGTGTCATGTCATGTGTCGTGTGCAGTTCATAACACTGTTAGTATGCTGTGCCAGTGTGTATATGGCGACATAGCCAAGTGGTAAGGCAGAGGTCTGCAAAACCTCTATGCCCCGGTTCAAATCCGGGTGTCGCCTCCAAAAGCGACGCCAAAACTCCATGAAAGTGGGTTTTGGCGTTTTTTCTTCATACTCTGCGATACTATCTTTACCTCACAACTCATCAGGCGCAAATACATATATCGCATCACAAAACTGACATGTCACCTCTATCGGCTCGCCTATTGTCTTTATATCCTCAATTTCGCTCTTGTCCAATCCTGAAACGGCCGATAAAAAACGTTCCCGACTGCATGAACATTTGTACTCCACAGTCTGCCTTTCAATTATTTCCGGTGAAAAGCCAGACATTACCGACTGGACAAGCGCATTCGCATCTCCGCTGGTCAACACATTCGTTACAGCGCCGGTCTCAGCAACATTATTTTCAACAGCGTCTATGATTCCGTTCGGCGCTCCGGGTAAAAGCTGGACTATATATCCTCCGGCTGCAAGAACGGAACGATCCCTATCGACAAGCACTCCTAACGCACAAGCCGCCCGTATCTGTTCGCTTGCCGCGAAGTATGCCGCAAAATCTTCTGCAATCTCCCCACTTACAAGCTCAACCAGACCGGTATACGGTTCGCCTGCCCCAAAATCCTTTATAACCGACAGCATCCCATTGCTTCCGACCACCCCTCCGACATCAAGCTTTCCTGCAGCATTTTTAGGCAAATTCGCCGTAGGATTCTGAACATATCCTCGAACATTTCCCATATTGTCGGAGACTACGATTATACTCCCCGCAGGCCCGCCTCCGTTAATGCGAGCCGTCAGCGAAGCCTCTTCTTTTTTCAGAGTGCTGCCAATTAGCGAAGCCGCTGCGAGCGTCCTTCCAAGCGCTGCTGTAACAACAGGGGAGGAATTATGGATCACACGCGCCCGCTCCGTCAACCCTCGGGAACTGATTGCGGATATAGACACAAACCCATCGACGGATACTGCCCTGACTATCTCATCCATACACCACCATTAAGCTTATTCTCTCTTCTTCTTTCAATCCAATATGTTCTTATCCAGAAATGTAAGCGTCGTGAACATCTTATATGTTTCATAATCAAATTCCTTTGTCATAGCAAGCGCCTCGTTAATATCGATGTCTACCATTTTATCACCGCTTAACGCAACTACTCTTCCTCCCTGCCCTTCTGCTAACAACATTATCGCTTTATAGCCCATAGAGGTAGCGGTGACCCGGTCACGCATGAGCGGTGCGCCGCCGCGCTGGACATGCCCAAGAGCTGTAACTCGCGTTTCTATACCCGTTGCCTCGTTGATTTTTTCTGCGATGGTGTTAACCGGCTCCATCGCTTCAGCGACAATCACCATAAAATGAGTTCGTCCTGCAAGACGCGCTGTTCGTATACGCCCAACCACGTCGCGCTCGAAATCATACTTTATTTCCGGAATGAGCGTTATTGTAGCTCCCGTGGCGATCCCCACATTTAGCGCTAGATACCCCGCGCTATGCCCCATAACTTCTACAACGGAACACCGCTCGTGCGACTGCATTGTGTCGTTGAGCCTGTCGACTGCTTCGATAGCCGTATTGCATGCTGTGTCAAAGCCTATCGTGTACGAAGAGCAGCCAATATCATTGTCTATCGTGCACGGTATGCCTATGACCTTTATGCCGTGATCAACAAGACTGAGCGCTCCCTTGAATGTCCCGTCGCCACCGATCACGATTAAACCTTCCATTCCCATGTTTTTACATGTATCCGCAGCACGCTTCACCCCTTCGTCCGTCATGAACTCTTTCGAGCGCGCTGTGTAAAGCATTGTACCGCCTCGCTTCGTGATACCTTTTACATCGTTTTCGCCTAGCGGTAAAAAATCACCGCGTATCAGCCCCGCATATCCGTGGCGAATGCCGATGCATTCTATCCCAATACACTGAGCCGTCCGAACTGCGCCGCGTATAGCGGCGTTCATACCCGGCGCGTCTCCGCCGGATGTTAGTATGCCTATTCTTTTTACAGCTGGATTAGATGCCATTTCAGTGTCCTTCCTTTCAAATTTCTCATAAACTTTATCTGAATATGTTCATATCCTTGTCGAACACTTCAATCCTAGTAAACAATGCATGGTCCGGATTCAACAAACTGAACTCCCCTGTTAAAGCGCCAATGAGGTTATCGGGATTTATTGTTGGGTTTTGTGCATGAATCATAGCAGCGCATATCACATCGGGCTTTGGCATTTCAACGTTACCGGGAGCTATACGATCGCACAGGCTAAATTCATTATTGCCGCCCTCACGCAGTGCTTCTTCATCATATTCATAAAATTCATAATTGTTGATATGAGGCGCAATATCTAAATCAGACGTTCCGCGCTTTGTCCTTTTGCAAATCACTATGCTCTCAGCCTTAAACCGCTCTGCCAGTCTTTCAGCAATATCCGAAAATCTCCCTTGGTCGTAGTACAACACACCGATTATTTTGATCCATTCTATCTCATTGAACTTACGTACCGGGTCATATGCATCTAAAATTTTCAACCCTTCGGGAAGCACAACGTTGATAACCTTGGGCAATCCCTCCGGGGTATGATCGCTTGAAATCCCGACATCCACTAGTTCGCACACGCTTCCGCAACCAACTGACAGAGGTAGTGCGGCAGATATGTAAGGGTGAGGGTTAAATCCCTCTGAATACCTTAGCTTGATGCCCGCTCGAAGAAGCGCACGGTGCACTGTAGCCATCAGATCAAGATGCGAAATATATATAGCCTTTCCCATCTTGCTTAAATGCAGCCTTAACTTGTAGTTCAATCCACTGCCTCCTTTGTTACAGTCCGTGTGTATATAATAAATGAGAGTACGCAATGTTGCAACTACAAAAGTTGTAAAAACACAATTCCAATTTATTATAAACTATAAAACGATTCAAACTGACTAAAAAAACGTAATAATTAACAAATAAAAGTGTTGACTCATATATGAAACATCCGTATAATAACCACTATCCTGTTAAAATCATTTCTTCCAATATTTAATAAATATTTTATGATACAAGGTGGATGGATATGTATTGCCCTGAGTGCGGGGAACAGCTACAAGTTATTTCGGGGTCATGCCCAATGTGCGGCGTTGAGTTCAATGCTGCCCAGCCGGTTGTCGGGCAGCAAACTATTATGCAACCTTCTGTGAATCAGCCGCAACCGGTCGGGCAGCCTACGGCGCAACAACCTGCATCTCAGCCGTCGTGGAACCAACAGACCCACGGGTCGTCCTTTACGACTGCTCAGCATCCAATGAGTCAGCAACCTTCCGCGCCTCAGCCCTTTTATCAGCAGTCTATGCCTGCGCCGCAGCCTTTGAACAATGCTTACCCACCTCAACAAACTCCTGCAACACCAATATCACCCCCGCCTCCTCCGATAAGAAAAAATTATGCAATGCTGTGGGTGTCGATTAGTGCCGCTGTCATTGTTGCTGTCGTCGTAATACTAGTCATTGCACTTGCCGGAAACACACCGATTCCCGAAAACGAGGTCAACGGCGACTCAAATGGCGGTTCAGTTGTGCAGAGCACGGTTTCGCCTGTGATAACGCCGCCTGAAAATACAAGCATTACTACTACCACTGAAGATCCAATCCATGTCGTGAACGAATCGTGGGCGGTATACTGGTATTTATGCGGCAGCGATCTCGAATCAAACTGGAGCTTTGCAAGCGAGGATTTAGAGGAAATGTTGCGGGTGCAGCTGCCTGAAAACGTCACTGTTGTCATTGAAACCGGCGGTGCCAGGAGATGGGAACGTGACGATATAGACTCAGATGGAAATTACCGGTTTGTGTATGATGTTGATGGATTCAGGCTTGTTGAAAAAATCCCGGTTGCCAACATGGGTAGCAGCAGAACATTAGAAAATTTTCTGCAATTCTGTAATGATAACTATCCCGCTGACAGAAAGGCGGTAGTATTCTGGAATCATGGCGGCGGCAGCGTTGTAGGGTTAATGTATGACGAGCTTTTTGGAGACATACTATCCTTGGACGATATGCGCCGCGCTCTGGAAGCTGTGAGCCCGGGGGCGAAAGAAAACCCGCCGTATGAGCTTATTGGTTTTGATGCTTGTTTCATGGCGACTATTGATGTCGTGGAAAGTCTGAACGGCTACGCTCGCTGGATGGTCGCGTCTCAGGAATGGGAGCCCGGCATCGGCTGGGATTACGAAGGCCTTTTTCAAGCATTGGCCGACGATATCGATATAGACGGCTATGAACTTGGGAAAGCTATATGCGATTCTTATTACGCCCACTGTATAGATTTTAGCGTTGCTTCCGAAATCACCCTTTCCGTTGTTGACATGGGTGTTGCTGACAGACTCCTTGCAGCTTATTATGATGTGGGTGCGGAATCTCTGTTCTATGCGGCAGAGGACATAACATTTTTCGGCGAGTTCGGACGAGCGGCCAGGAGCGCTGTTAGTTATGGCGGTAATACCTTTTGGGACGGTTTCACGAACATGGTCGATTTGGGCGATCTTGTGCGATTCTCTTATAACCTTCTTCCTGTATATGGGAGCGCCCTGCTTGATGCTCTTGACGAAGCTGTGGTCTATATGGTCAACGGCCCGTACCGTGATAGAGCAAGCGGACTTTCCAGTTATTACAGCTTCAATGGAGATTACGAAGATTTCAGAGGTTTCGCCTCACTAAACGATGATTCGCCCTATCGCTGGTTCTATGAGTTTAAAATCACAGGGCATCTGTCTGATGCCGGTGTGCGGTATGTTCAGGATTTGCTGCAGCAGTATTCATCGCCACACGAGATCAAAGCAAGAAGCATACCAACACCGATTGATCTCGAAGATCACCCCGTTATTCTCAGAGATGATGGTTATGCCGAGTTAGATTTAGGGCCTGAGGTTGCAAGCCAGCTCACCGGTGTATACTGCTACATAGCGTATTATGACTTAGACTATGAAATTATCATCATGCTTGGCCGTACGGACGATTTAAATGCCGACTGGGACAACGGCGTGTTTACTGATAACTTCTTCGGATACTGGGGGAGCATTGATGGTCATTATGTGTATATGGAACTCGTAGACGGAACGGATGACTATAGGCTATATACAGTTCCGGTTCTGCTTAATGGCGAGGAATTTTCGCTTAGCGTCAGTTATAGGTACAGCACAGACAAATATGAAATCCTTGGCGCAAGGCGCGGTATAGACGACCAAGGTATTCCGGATAGAGATCTGCGGTTGATTAAGCCGGGTGATGTGATAGAGCCTTTGTACTACATGTTGTTTGATATGGACGATTATGACGAAGAGTTCACCGTGATGCCCCTCGACAGTAGTTTTGTAGTTTCCGAGAGCACTCGTTTTGAAGAGATACATTTAGGCGACGGAGTGTTCATACTCATATATGAAATGGTTGACATACAAAACAACAGCTATCTCTCCGAAGCAGTCGCTTTTCTGGTAGAGGACGGGGATGTCTATCTTTTGGAGCTGTGAGTTACTGACAACAAATATATTTACACATTGTAAGTGTATTCATAACAATACGTTTTGAGGAGTGATGGAAATCTATGAGCTTGAATTATGAAAACGCCTATGTCATTGGAGTGCTTGGGGCACTCATAGCCTTTGCATTCGCAATCTACCAACGAAGAAAGGTCATGAAGCATTCCGAGGGGACACCTGAGATGATCAAGATTGCCGCTTCGATAAGACAGGGCGCAAATGCTTATCTCAAACGTCAACTCAGAACTGTTTCAGTGTTCTATGTAATCATGGTTGTACTGCTCACGGTGCTCGCAGTTTTAGGTGAGGTTACGCCATACATACCGGTTGCTTTTCTTGTCGGTGGTATTTTCTCGCAGTCTGCTGCTTTTATTGGCATGAAAGTGGCGACAAGCGCCAACTCACGTACCGCGTATGCGGCGAGCGAAAGCCTAAACAAAGGACTAAATGTGGCATTTTCTTCAGGTACAGTAATGAGTTTTCTCGTTGTTGGCCTCGGACTGTTTGATATTTCAGTTTGGTTCTTGGTACTAAGGTTTGTATTTGGTGCTGAAGGTACTGAAATAGCACAGAACATGGTAATGTTCGGTGTCGGCGCGTCTGCCTTTGCACTCTTCGCGCGTGTAGGCGGGGGCATTTTCACAAAGGCCGCAGATGTCGGTGCTGACCTTGTCGGCAAGGTCGAAGCTGGTATACCTGAAGATGATCCGCGCAACCCTGCTGTTATCGCCGATAATGTTGGTGACAACGTTGGCGACGTGGCGGGCATGGGTTCTGACCTTTACGAGAGCTACATTGGAGCTATCCATGCAGCGATGGCGCTCGGATGGGTTGGATTCCAAAGCGTTGGCCTAGGCTGGGAAAGCATGTTCTTACCGGTTGCACTAGCAGTCGCAGGTGTTATTGCTTCAGTCATAGGAACGCTGTTTATAAGAACGGGCGAAAAAGCAACTCAGAAAGAACTCTTACGCACGCTCAGAACAGGAACATATGCCGCTGCGGTAATTGCTGTTATTGCTGCAGCCCCCATTACCTATTTTATTATGGACGGCAACTGGGGCTTGTTTGTTTCTATTCTGGTCGGTGCTGTGGCAGGTTGTCTGATTGCCTACTTCACGGAATACTTTACGTCAGATACTTATGGTCCGACCAAAAAGCTAGCCGCGACTTCCGAAACCGGCCCCGCCACGATCATTATCGGCGGTGTCGCACTCGGGATGAAGTCGACTATCGCGCCCATGCTGATAGTCGCGATCGCTGTTATAGTTAGTTTTATGGCTTCCGGGGGTATATTGCATACAAACTCCCCTGACTACCTTGAGTTATTCGCTAAAGGGCTTTACGGAATAGGGCTTTCCGCAGTCGGTATGCTCTCAACTCTAGGGATTACGCTCGCTACCGATGCTTACGGCCCCGTCGCCGATAACGCAGGTGGCATTGCGCAAATGGCAGGGCTTGATGAAGTTGTAAGAGAGCGTACAGATGCTCTTGACTCGCTTGGGAACACAACTGCCGCAACCGGAAAAGGCTTTGCCATAGGCTCTGCGGCACTTACGGCGCTTGCATTGCTGGTAAAATATGTTGAAATCGCGCAAGACAGACTGACGGAGGTTAATGCTGATTATGTGATGGATCTCAGCATAACAAACCCTGCAATCATCACAGGCATTTTCGTTGGTGTTATGCTTGTCTTCGTATTCGTATCCCTTACGATGTCTGCTGTCCAGCGCTCTGCGTACAGCATCGTCGTAGAAGTTAGGCGGCAGTTTAAAGAGATAGTCGGACTAATGGAAGGAACCGCTGATGCGGATTATGCCAGATGTGTCGATTTATGCACAAAGAGTGCGCTTCGTGCTATGGTTGGTCCATCGATTCTTGCGGTCGTTGTTCCGATTGCTACAGGGCTTGTAATAGGTGCGGAAGGCGTAGTTGGTATGCTTGCCGGGGTCACTGTCTGCGGGTTTGCGACTGCCATATACATGGCTAATGCAGGCGGCGCATGGGATAACTCGAAGAAATATATCGAGAGCGGAGCGCATAACGGCAAGGGCTCAGACAATCACAAGGCCGCAGTCATAGGTGACACGGTCGGCGACCCATTTAAGGACACATCCGGCCCGTCGCTGAACATACTTATTAAACTTGTCACAACCATATCGATTGTTTTCGTCAGCCTCATTGTCAGATACTCAATTTTCTAAAAATTCTGTTCCGAATTAATTATGTAGTCAACCGGTTGATGATAGAAACAGGGCGGCCTCCACCCGGTACCGCCCTGTTGCGTTTGCCCTGAATGGTGAGAGAGATGTGGTTTGATAACAAGGCATTACGCATTCTTATTAAAATAAATTATATAGTTTTTGTACTTGCGATTATCTTCTCATACGTGTCGGTTTGGGTGGTGATTGCCGCCTCGCTGATTTGGATTTCGACAACCGTAATGATGGTAATTACTGATTGTAGAAATAAAAAAATAAGTATACTAACGATAATATTCATTGTCGTCGCAGTTTCTATTATATTAACGTTTACACCATGGTTTACGGACTTATTCGGCACGGGGTATCCATATAGATTACCGTGGTATGGAATGGTACAGTACTAACAGTGAATGGCTTTTTATTATGCCTATATGCAATATGGAGGGCGCAAAATGACAGCAATTGAAATTCAGGGGGCGGCAGCGAAAGACGCGGCTGCCAAGTTAATGACATGCCGGACAGCGGCAAAAAATGAAGCACTGCACAACATAGCTCGTGAGCTTGCAGAAAAAAAAAGAGTTATCCTCGACGCAAACGCTATCGACATGGATGAGGCCCGAAAGAGCGGAATGTCTGCTGCGCTTATGGATCGCCTTGCCCTTGACTCCGGACGGATAGACGGGATAGTACAGGGTGTTCTGGATGTCGCATCACTTCCTGACCCCATAGGACAAGTAGACAAGCTTGAAACCAGACCAAACGGGCTTGTCATAGGCCGAAAAACCGTGCCGCTTGGCGTAATAGCTATCATATATGAATCAAGGCCGAATGTCACGGTTGATGTGGCGGCACTGTGCCTGAAAGCCGGCAATGCCGTGATACTGCGCGGCGGCAAGGAAGCTTTCAACTCCAGCAATGCGTTTGTCGAAATCATGCGTGAAGCAATAAGCAAGACAGGATTGCCCGCTGATTCTGTATCACTCGTGCAGGACACGACCCGCCAAAGCGTGGATGACATCCTCAATGCATCAAAGTACATTGATGTGCTGATACCGCGAGGCGGTTCGGGTCTTATAAACCACGTTGTTGCAAATGCGAGAGTCCCCATCATAGAAACCGGCATCGGAGTCTGCCATGTTTATGTAGAGTCATCCGCAGATTTAGACATGGCTGCGAAAATCACTTTTAACGCAAAATGCCGCCGGCCATCGGTTTGCAACGCGGCTGAGACATTGCTTGTCGACAGTAAGGTCGCGAATGAATTCCTGCCGATGGCTAAAGAGTTGCTCGATTCTAAGAATACCGAGCTTCGCGGGTGCCCTGAAACGATAAAAATTCTTGGGAACAGCGTCAAGCCTGCGACAGATGAGGACTACTACGCTGAGTTCCTTGATTACATCTTGGCTGTTAAAGTTGTAAACAGCATTGATGAAGCGATCGCTCATATCGGAAAGTACGGTTCGATGCATTCAGAGGCAATAATCACGAATGACTACTCCGCTTCGCACCGCTTCCTTGATGAAGTTGATGCGGCTGCGGTATATGTGAATGCTTCGACGGCGTTTACGGACGGAGGCGAGTTTGGTCTCGGCGCCGAGATCGGCATATCGACTCAAAAGATGCACGCAAGAGGCCCTATGGGCCTGCGTGAACTGACAACATCGAAATTCATTATTTACGGTAACGGGCAGATACGGTAACTTTATTTTAGTAACTGACAATCTCACACAACGCTATAACGATACAGGGGCTTGGCAAACCCGGCATAAATCTCCGGTTTGCAACACGGGACAATCCTGTTGACATTGAACTGATAACTGACTGTTAGGGGGTAGATTATGGACCAAAATTCTATTGATGTAATGCAGATTAAAGACCTTATCGAGCGTTGGGTTGTTTATAGGGACGCTTTTCTTTGGGATGAGTTTCGTACTATATGGCACCCCGAGGGAGTCATGACTGCTACTTGGACGAAAGGGCCGTTCGAAGACTTCATCAAGATTACCGAAGAAGGTATCAAGAATGGTTTGAATATTCTTCATATTCTCGGTGGCTCCGCTGTCGAGGTAAAAGGCAGCCGCGCCGTGTCGATGACGAAATTCATCATACTCCAGCGCGCCGTTGTGGAAAACGTGCTTTGCGATGTCACCTGCTATGCCCGCCATTACGACCTGTGGGAGAAGCGTGATGGCAGATGGGGGCTTGTCTATCGCGGCACTATCGCTGATAAAGACCGCATAGATCCTGTGAACTATTATGAGCGCAATATCGAACTGGATTACAGAATATTGAAACAATTCCCAGTCGAATATCAACATCTGGCATATCTGCAGACTAAAGCAGGCTATGATGTCGATAAAGACTGCCCCAGAATGAGTGGCGGTAAGTCATTGGAGGCTCTGTATCAAAAGGGAAAAGATTGGTTGTCATAAGGATGTGCTGCATATGAACGATAGGATTTATGTTGATAATTCTGCCACGACTCAGGTTTCAAAAGCGGCGCTTGATGCGATGATACCTTGTTTCACCGAAAACTTCGGCAACCCGTCCGCAATATACAGCTATGGGCAGGAAGCAAAAATAACTTTGGAAAAAAGCCGCGTTACAGTTGGAAAAGCAATCGGCGCAAAAAGCACCGAGATTTATTTTACTTCAGGCGGCACCGAGAGCGTAAACTGGGCGATTAACAGCGTTTGCCAACAGAAAAGCGATAAAGGCAAGCATATCATTTCTACCGAAATTGAACATAATGCCGCAATGAAAACATTGGAAAAACTCAAAGGTCAAGGCTATGATGTCACATTCCTGAAGCCGGACAAACATGGGCAAGTTACACCTGAGCAGCTTGAATCAGCCATGAGGAAAGACACGATTCTTGTTAGCATTATGATGGCGAACAATGTCATCGGCACTGTGCTGAGGATCAAGGAACTGTGCGCAATAGCGCGTAATCACCGGGTAATGTTTCATACCGATGCGGTGCAGGCAGTCGGCCATATCCCGGTGAATGTCCGCGAACTGGGCGTAGACCTGCTCTCCCTGTCCGCACATAAGTTTCATGGGCCGAAAGGTATAGGTGCCATGTTTTCAAAAATCCCGCGTATCCCGGCATCATTTATCACAGGCGGCGGCCAAGAACGCGGCGTTCGTTCCGGTACAGAAAATGTGCCCTGCATTGCTGGCATGGCGGCAGCGCTTAGTGAAAGCATTGAAAACTTGACCGAGAGCATGGTTTATGTTGCGAAACTGCGCGATAAGCTGATTAAGCAGACTCTGATGATTCCGGGGACATACTTAACCGGAGACACGCATGACCGTTTGCCGGGACACGCTTCTTTTGTCTTTGAAGGCATAGGACATAGTGTTTATCTTATTAACATGCTAAACGATGCCGGGATCTGTGCAAGTTCCGGCTCAGCTTGCTCAGCCTCTTCAAAAGAGTCGCAGCATGTTCTAAAGGCTATCGGCGTAGAAAAAGGAGCGGCAGGCTCTCTGAGAATCTCCCTTTCTGCTTATAATACAGAAGAAGAGATAGATATCATCAACGCAAAGCTGCCAGAACTAATCGGTGTGCTGAGAAAAGAGAAGCGGAAAATATTTCCATAATTTAAAAGCAGGGCATCAGCGTCCTTGACATCAAAAAAACAAAGGATACTTTGATAATGGTACGCGTGCCAAGAGAAAATTTCTGATTACGACTTAATATCTGTAATACGGCACGCCCATCTGCTGCAATCTTCCTATTTTATCGTGTGTATTCGGATGTGTCGAATACAGTGCTTTAAGAAAAGATTCTTGTGGTTCGCCAAGTGATTGAGAAATTGAACTTATCTCTCGACAAAACCTCCGTATATTCGGAAAGTATTTGCACGTTATAGCACAGTTTCAGCTTGCCTTCAGAAACCAGTTTCATTATTTCGGCGGGATTCCCTTTGCCCGTAATAGCGGTCGATACAATGATACTCGTGTCTATGATAACCGCTTGCATTACGAGCCTCTTTTTTCTTGCCGATATGCAGTAATTTCAGCGTTTATATCGTCCATTGTAACATCTAATCAAACCCCACTTTTAAAAGTGGAATTTAGCGCTTTTTTGTGAGGGTATTCTGTGGTTTTCATAACCTCGCTGAACAGTCCGCATCCGATTCTGCACCCCTCGTATCCGGGGAGCATGAATAGACCCAAAACCGTGTTGATTTTTCCGTAAGAACGCCAAATCCCGGAAGTGGCGACAGGTCGGTCGTTTTCATCTACAGCAAAGGTGCATCTGTTAAAAAACTCATCATCGCGTGGAGCATAAACTTTATCATAATAATTTCCTGTGGCTGCT
>Ga0099364_10011107_pt1 | contig 12332 bp, 7 predicted proteins | sample TergutTh196P3_FD_73070 | JGI IMG/M metagenome (GOLD analysis project Ga0099364, IMG submission 73070) | Microcerotermes parvus P3 segment gut microbial communities from Pointe-Noire, Republic of the Congo - Th196 P3 | ecosystem: Host-associated > Arthropoda: Insects > Digestive system > Gut ... | reverse complement strand
ATTTTGCGGGTCTTAATCCTATGCAGAGGCTGTATCTCCTGTCAAAGCAGGGCAGGAACTACCTGTCCGGCGAGTTTCAGACGAGGCTCATGCCTGACTACTCGCCCATGCCGGAGGATTTGGGCGAATTAAAATCCACCATGTTTGAAAACAAGGTGGACGTTATTGAAATGGTCAGCATAGAGACTCTCGACGATCTGCTCGGCTACGAGCTGTACCACACGCTAAAGACGGAGCTGCCGCTCAGGAAATGTAAGCACTGCGGGGAGTATTTCATCGTCCGGGGCCGGAGCGACATGGAATACTGTGAAAGGCAGAAACCGGGTGAAAAGAAACCTTGCAATATCATCGGCTCAGTGCGCACCTATTGGGAAGGCAAGGCGGACGACCCGGTCTATTCAGAGTTTCAAAAGGCGTACAAGCGCAACCATTCTCGCCGCCGCGTGGGGACTATGACCGCTAACGAGTTTTACGAGTGGTCTGAGGAAGCGCGGCGGTTACGCGGCGAGTGCGAGGCGGGGAGGCTTTCGCTTGAGGAGTTTCGGGTTTGGTTGGGGAATAAGGGGTGAGACAGAGACAGCATCATATTGCCTACTAATGGGAAATATGATATTATTCTCTCAGCAAAAAGAAAGGTGGGCAGGAGCATGAGTTCTTCTTCAATACTTTTCAATCGAAGTATTTTGGATAAGTATCTGTCATCCTTTCCCATGGAGAAAATCCCTGACGTGGTCGCTAAACGCAGTGAGATGACGCGGTGGAAAAAAGCTGTCGAAACTGGGGACTTGCTGAAAACGAAAGAAAAAAACGTGCAAGGCGAGTTCCTCGGCAAGATATTTGAGCGAGTTTTAGGATACACCACGTTTACCAGCGGCGGGGAGTATAATCAGATACCCGAGTACACATCTATGCTCGATGGGACGCAGGCCGACGGTGTTCTAGGTTTTTTTACGAGAGAATCAAAGATCGTCCGCGCTACGATAGAATTGAAAGACGCAAAAACTAACCTTGATAAGAAACAACACAGGAGCAATCACCTCACACCTGTTGAGCAAGCCTTTGGGTATGCCCATAAAAACGGCTCAGGGTGCGGGTGGGTAATTGTTTCAAACTTTGTGGAACTGCGCCTGTACAAAAGCATCAGTTCCCTTGAATACGAGAAGTTCCTGATAACCGAGCTGGATAGCGACGATGAATTCAGGCGGTTTTATTTTCTGCTGTGCAAAGACAACTTGATTGCAAAAAGCGGGAAGTCGCTAATTGATAAGCTCTACGACGATAATGAGCAGGCAAGGGAAGAAATATCAAACGAATTCTACAGCGACTATAAAAAGCTGCGCACGGATTTATTCCATGCGCTCCGGGAAAACAACACGCATATAGATGAAATGATATTGTTTTCAAAGGCGCAGAAAATCCTTGACCGTTTTATTTTCATATGCTTCTGCGAAAACAGGTTGCTGCTGCCGCAAGGCATTTTCAAGTCCGTCATCGAAGCGGCTAACAGTTCGTTTGTTATGACGCCCAATCGCCTTTGGGAGCAGCTTCGGGGTTTGTTCCACTCGATAGACAAGGGCAACCCGCCGATGAATATTAACGGATATAATGGCGGGCTGTTCAAACAGGACCCTATCTTGGATGGGCTAAACATCCCCGATGCCGTGCTGGAGCGTTTTGAGAGGCTTTCGGAGTATGATTTTGGCTCTGACTTGAACGTGAACATATTAGGCCACATATTTGAGCAGAGCATATCAGACATGGAGCAGGTCAAAGCGGAGCTCTCAGGGGAAACAACAGAGCATCAAAGCAGCAAGAAAAAAGACGATGGCATTTTCTATACTCCTGACTATGTGACTAAGTTCATTATCGAAAAGACAATCGGCCGCTGGCTGGGCGATGAAAAAGAGAGAATCAAGAGTGAGCTTATTGGCAAGGACGGTTTTGAGACTAAAGTCGGAAAGCGGAAAATGACCGTTAAGAAATGGGAGGAGATACCCGAAGAATCCGAAGGCAAAGGCAGCGTTACCCACGATGCGATAATAAACCTGCATATAGCTTTTTGGGAGAAATACACGGAGAGGCTGAAGTCAATACGTGTGCTTGACCCCGCATGTGGATCGGGCGCCTTTCTAAACCAGGCGTTTGATTTTCTGTCTGACGAAGGCAGATATGCCCTCGAGATGCATGACTCGCTTCTCCATGGCCAGGTTTCGCTCTTCAACTGGAGTGAGCACATCCTGCAGCACTGTTTATTTGGTGTTGATCTGAATGAAGAGAGCGTTGAGATTACCAAACTTTCGTTGTGGCTGAAAACTGCGAGAAACGACAAGGAGCTTACTGCACTTGACGGTAGCATTAAGTGCGGTAATTCGATAATTAACTCTACCGAAATCGCAGGCGGCAAAGCTTTTGACTGGCAAATTGAGTTTGCTCACATCATGGAGCAAGGCGGGTTTGACGTCGTCATCGGCAATCCGCCGTACGGAGCGGTCTTGGCGCAGCTGGAAAAAGACTATATTACCTCTAATTATGAAACGACAGAGTATAATTTTGATACATACAAGACTTTTATGGAGCTTGGTCTGAAGTTGACGAAACCGGGCGGCTACATGGGGTATATTACGCCGAACACGTATTTTGTACTGGAGAAAGGCGCAAATAAGCTGCGCAAGTTCTTGTTTGATAATTATACGCTTTTAGATGTGGTCGAGTTGTTTGACGTATTTCCCGATGCCATTGTCGAACCTGCTATATCTATTTTCAATAACAAACCTCCGATGAGCGATGGTAAGCTTGAAGTTGTCTCAGTACCGAGGAAAACTGATTTAGCATCCACATTTGTTGCTGATGGAATTAAGACCGTATTTAGGCAGTCTGAGTTAATCGAGAGGGACGGGTATCTTTTCAATTTCAAGGAAACAGAGGTTGAAAAGAAGATTATCAGTAGAATAAGCAAAATCACGAAACCGTTATCAGAGTATTTTCTGGTGTCCGCAGGGGTAAAGCCATATGAAAAAGGAAAAGGCATCCCTCCGCAAACGAAAGAAATACTTGACGAAAAACCATATGAGGGTTATGAAAAAGTTGATGATAGTTGGTTTGCGTACATCAGAGGGAAAACAATTGACAGATATACCGACGCATGGGATGGAGAATATATCAAATACGGGCAGTGGCTTGCTGCGCCGAGAAATGCCGAGATGTTCTATGGGGAAAAGTTGTTTTTCCGTAGAACCGGAGACTACCCCATAGCAAACTATGACCCAACTGGGAAAATAGGTAATAATTCTATCCATTGTATCTATCCTTTTGAGAATAAATCCATTGTTGCGCTAAAGTATGTGCTTGGGCTGATAAACTCAAGTTTGATGAAATGGATATTTAGACATGACAATTTCCATATGGTCGGGAAGCCATTTGCGGAAATAAAAGCGGTTTATGTCCAGAGATTCCCCATTGCCATCTCCGATGACCAGACAACGGTCATCTCCCTTGTGGACAGGCTACTTGAAACATGCCAATCAAGATTTGACAAGACGAAGCATTTCACTGACTACCTATCCGCGATTTACTGCCCCAAGTCTGTCAGCGAAAAACTCGCAGGGTTTTACAAACTGGATTTCAGGGCTTTTGTAGAGGAGCTAAAAAAGCAGAAAGTCAAGCTCACTCCGAAACAGGAGTTGGAACTTATGCCGCTGTTTAAGGAAAAGGCAGAGGAACTCGCAGAGCTGTCGCAGACGATTGACAGGCTGGATGCCGAGCTTGACGAGGTTGTCTACGAGCTGTATGGGCTGACGGAGGATGAGGTTAGGATTGTGGAGGGGGATATGCGGTGATGATTATTATCACCAGCAGACAGAAAGTAGTGCTTAGTTATAGTGAGTTAGGAGGTGATGTTGAATTATGGTGGACACAAAACGAAAAGAAGAAGTTAGCAAAAGCTATCTTAACGCCATATGTGCAGTTAAGGGAATTTCTATGAGCGTTCAACAACATGACGATGATGGCGTAGATGTCTTGTTGCAAAAGACAGTCCGCAGAACTGACAATAAAAAATACGGCGCACGCATCGGTGTTCAGCTAAAATCCACCGCCTCAAACTATACCGAAAGCGCAGGTGAATTTTCATATCCTTTGAAGAAGAAAAATTATGATGACTTGCGTATTCCTGCAACGGTAAAGTCATATCTGTTTTTGCTAATTTTGCCCAAGATTGAGGATGAATGGGTTACGCACAGTATTGACAAACTTGTAATAAAGAAATGCATGTATTGGCTTGACTTAAAGGGACTACCTGATAATGCAAATAGCACTAGCGTTACTGTAAAAATACCTAAAACGAATATTGTCTCATCAGAATTTCTGGTTGAAACACTTAATAATATTGCAGAAGAGGAACTGTTATGATATATTCCGTTGATTTCAAGGCGTTGGCAGGGAAAATCAGCCATGTTGATGTGGCGAAATATCTGCATGACCTCGGATGGCAAGAGTTTTCTTCAAAACGTAATTTGGTTAAGGTATTCCAAATGGAAACTCAGTACGGTTTTTTTCAGGTGGATTTGCCACTATCCCGCGAACTGCGCGACTACCCATCTGCAATGTATCGCGCAGTCGAATGCATTGCGGATTCAACTCAAAAGAGCGTTGAGCAGATTATTTTAGAGTTGCTAAACCCGCTATCCGATATACTGCGGATAAGAATCCAAGAACCAGGCATTGAAACAGGCAGCATCTTTGTAGAAGATGCGATTAGGCTTTATGACAATGCCAAAAAGCTATTGACGGCTACAGCAATGGATATTGCTCATCCGCAATTGTTTCATGCAAAGCGACCGGAAAACAGTATTGTTGAATTTGTCAACAAATGCAGATTTGGTCAGACTGAAATGGGCAGTTATGTTGTCTCAGTTGTATGCCCGATATCCACAATTAGCAAGAATGAGGTAATGCAGCTGTCTTTGTTCAACGATGAGGATGAGTGTGCGCAATCCTTAACCAGAAAGGTGGTCAACAAGCTAATTACGTCAATCGGTATTGTAAAAGATGCAGTAAATAAAGGAAGTCTCGAAGATACAATCAAGGAATATGCAGGTTCGGATAACAGCATTAGCGCGAATTTCTTAGATGCCTTGAGTGGCATCAATATCTATCGCAGTAACAGTTCATTAGATATAACAGCAAAGTATGCACCAACCATTCGAATCAACACATTGTCAGATGCTTTTATCTCAATAAACCATGATCATTTTACACCGATTGACACATTAGTTAAAAAAATAAAGGAATTTCAAGAGAGTGAAAAAACCTATTTTGGCAGAATCAAAACGCTTACGGCGCAGCCTGACCCATCGGTTCGTAGAGATGGGAAAATCGAGATTGTCTTTCTCGATGATGCGCAAAAAAAGACAACTGCATCTGTCGTCCTATCAACAGACGACTACGATACAGCTGTTGAAGCTCACCGATACGGCAAGCAGATAAAGGTTGTAGGAACTCTGTCAGGCCAAACTGGTCAGAATCGCAGAAGGCTAGATTGTAGTTATTTTGAAGTACTGGGATAAGAGGTAAAGAAAAAATGTTAAAACTAGAAAAAGCCAAGAACCTTGGCGACATGCTCAAAGCATTCAGAACCGAGCCGCTTGATAAGAGCGAGTTTCTTAAGTTCTATTACGATAAGACGATGCCTATACGCACTGGTGACGAAAACATCTCTCCCCTGCTCGACTTATATGATGAGTGTATATTGCCTTTGACGAAAAATGCGCATCTCTTGATAGGTCATGGCGGTTCAGGCAAAAGCACGGAACTCTTCAATCTGAAGCAGCGGCTTGAAAAGAATGGCCAGCCGGCTTACATTATTGATTTTATGGCAAAAACAGATTTTGCCAATGCAAATCACTGGGACATGATGCTATTGATGACAGAGGGGTTATGTGAAATCGCAAAGGAACGCAAACTGAAAGTGCCTGATAAAACGTTGACCGCTGTTATGAACTACCTAAAAGAAGACATTGAAAAGACGCGCAACGCTGACATTTCAACCGAAGCGGGAGTGGAGGCCGGAGCTACAGTTAAGACACCGGCAATATTACGTGTGCTAAATTTATTTGCGTCCATAAGGAGTGAAATAAAAGCCAGTAGTTTTACGCGTACGATTATAACTGAAAAAATGGAGAGACGCGCTTTTGAATGGATAAAATATATCGATGAAATATCAGATTGGATAATGAAAGGACTCTCCGGCAAACAGCCTGTACTCATATTTGAGAATATTGATAAATACCAGCCGCCTGATAAGGTGCTTGAAATATTGCAATATCAGTATCTGTCTGAGATGCCGTTCCCGGTCATCTACACATTTCCGATTAGTTTATGCCATATCCCAAGATTCTCGGCGATATCAGGTAATTATAAGCCCCACATGCTGCCCATGATCAAAACCTCCAATGTAGATAAGAGCGATAGTCCGGAAGGAATTAGCGCTATCCGCGAAATAGTAAAACTGAGAGCTGACGAGACGCTTTTTGAAGAGAGCGCTTTATACAATCTGATAAAGCAAACCGGCGGTGTGCTGCGCGATCTTTTTGAATGCATTATATCTGCTGCCCGGCGAGCGGACCGACGGGGCTCCGGCATAATCGAAACGGAAGACGGAACTCGCGCACTTGCGGATTTAGGCGAAAGGCGGTCAAGGCTGATCACAATGCAGGACAATGACAAGCTAGTCAACATATACAATGACAGAAAATACAGGGAGCAGATTGAAGATTTGCAGTTTTTGCTTGAGAAGATGCAGGGGTTGGTTGTCTTAGAATACAGAAACGGGCGCCGCTGGCACAATTTGCATCCAATGATAGCGCAATATCTGAAGGACCAGGGAGTTATTTCGGAGGATATATGAGTGCCGCAATATGTAAGGGGTATCAAAAATGACGTCAGATAACCGGGAAGCATATGAAAATCTCATGTGGATACTTGATCACGCTGACATGGGTTTTTTTATCGTGACGGCTCCACATAAAATGCAGCGCGAAATCGCGGAGGCTTATGCAGCTTATAACATTGCTATTTTTGACTACGCTGAAAATACCTCTGCTTGGTCATACCCCGAGTTGAGCGCATGGGAGGAATCACACCCTGATGCCGGCTTCCTTTTTGTGCTTAACATGCAGCTGGCTCTGCAAGACGAACAGGACATGCTCTCTTTCAATCTGTGCCGTGATATGCTTTCGGCGAAGCAGAGGGCCTGGGTTTTTTTTATGACCAGAGACCTCGACAGCCGCTTGTCTGCTTTTGCTTTTGACGTCTACTCTTTTGTGAGGCTTAAGGCACACTTCGAACAGGATGAAATCGACATACCGTGCGGCCTGGCATACTTCGATGGATTTGATAGAATGCTCAGTTTCGATGAGTCCAAGGAAGCATTGGAGAGATACAGCGAACTTGAGCAACATTATACCTCACTGTCTATTATTGACGCCCCGGATGATGAACTCAATGCTGCAGCAATATCGCTGACTAATATTTCTGATTTATATAGAAACTGCGCGGAATATGCCCAAGCGCTAAACCTTCTGGAAATCGTTAAGAGCATTAAGGAAAAACTATATGGGAATGAGCATATTAATACTGCTTCCACTTACAGCAAAATTGCATTTGCATTTTCCGGGCAGCATGATTATTCTTCCGCTTTGGAATGGTGTCTGAAAAGTTATGTAGCTTTGCTTAGCAATCTGGGAAAGACGCATAATGCGACTATTAGAGTTAAAGATAATTTAAGTAGTTTATATGCGAGCGCTGGTTTTAGCGAACCGTTCGAGGAATGGCTGCAAAATCGCTTGCGTTGAATGGGCAAGTTGAAATAGTGATGATAATAAACTCTATGCAAAGTGAGGAATGAAAATGAAATTCCTGCACCTGTCCGACCTGCATATTGGCAAAAGCGTGAACGGGTTTTCCATGATTGCCGAGCAGAAGCACGCTTTTGGGCAGATAATCGGGTATATACAAACCGAGCGGCCCGATGCAGTTGTCATTGCGGGCGACGTTTATGACCGCGCAGTTCCCGGTGTCGAGGCTGTGCGGGTGTTTGATGATTTTCTCACGGAGCTTGCGGGGGAGGATGTCGCGGTGCTGCTCATTTCCGGCAACCACGATTCGCCGGAGAGGATAAATTACGCAAGCCGCTTATTGTCAGACAAGCGCATATTCTTTTACGGCACGTTTGACGGCTCGGTGCATAAGGTCGCACTGCCGGATGATTATGGCGAGGTTTGCTTTTGGCTAATGCCGTTTATCAAGCCCGCGATGGTTCGCGGTGTGTTCGGCGAAAAAGAAATCGAGAATTATGACGATGTAATCAAAGCGGCGCTGGATGCGGCGGGTATTGACTTTGCCGCACGGAATGTGCTTGTGTCGCATCAGTTTTATACAAAAGCTGGGGTTGCGCCTTTGCGGAGCGAATCGGAATTAAATCCCGTGGGTGGGCTTGACGCTGTTGATGCGGGCTTTGTGGAAAGCTTTGATTATGCCGCGCTTGGGCATCTTCACGGAAGACAGGGCGTGGGGGCGGAGCATATCCGTTACTGCGGGTCGCCGATTAAATACTCGTTTTCCGAATGGCGGCAGGAGAAATCCATAACGCTTGTGGAAATGGGGGGTAAAGGCGAGCTGGCGGTCAGAAGCCTCCCGCTTGTTCCGCTTCACGATATGCGCGAAATAAAAGGCGAAATCGATAAGCTGATGAGCGACGATGTGTCGTGCCTTGCGGATAAGGATGATTACTTGCGCGTGATACTTACGGACGAGGATGAAATCATTGACCCAATGGGGAAGCTCCGCAGCGTCTACCCTAACATAATGAGCCTCGACTTCGAAAACTCGCGGACGGGCATTGATGTTTCGGCTATATCGACAGATACAGAATCAATAGAAAAGTTGTCGGCCTATGAGTTGTTCAGCGAGTTTTTTCTTGAGTCGCAGGGCTGCGCCATGAGCGACGAACAAGCGGAAATTGTCCGAGGCCTTTTGGAAAGGGTTGGTGGGGAATGAAGCCGTTGAAACTTATTATGGGTGCGTTTGGGTCTTATGCCGATGTGCAGGAGATTGATTTTTCCGAACTGGGCGCATCTGGGCTTTACCTTATCACAGGGGAAACCGGTTCGGGCAAGACGACTATTTTTGACGCGATATCATTTGCTTTGTTCGGCGAGGCGAGCGGCGCGGCGCGTGACAACAAATCCATGCTGCGTTCTGATTTCGCGGCAGAAAAGGCAAAGACATTTGTGGAGCTTGACTTTGTTTCCGGAGATAGCCGTTATAACATCAAGCGGGTAATCAAGAAGAGCGGGCAGGATGTTTCCCTTGTGCTGCCCGATGGCACTTCGATGAGCGGCGACCGCAACATAAAGCCGAAAATCACGGAAATAGTGGGGCTTGACCGCGACCAGTTCGCTCAAATCGTGATGATAGCCCAGAATGATTTTCTTCGGTTTTTGCAAAGCAATACCGATGAGCGGCTGAAAATCCTGCGGCGTATTTTTGGGACTGAAAGCCTTAGGCAATTCCAAGAGCGGCTAAAGGCCCTTGTCAAAAGCGAAAGCGAGAACCGCGCATTGCTTCTGCATGATTTCGCGCGGCATGAGGTCGATGTTTATAAGCGCAATGAAACCTTTGCGGGGTGGGAGCTTCAGATTAATTCCGACAAGTCGGATTTGGCCGATATTGACAAGAGCCTGCTTGTCGTTGATAAGCGGAAGCAGGAGCTCGCTGCAGCCCTTGCCGTCGCTGAGGAGTTGGCGAAGAAATTCGCCGGACTTTCGGAATGCCTCCTGTTATTGGACGGGCATAGGGCGAAAGCCGGAGAGATTGACGTAGCGAGGATACGCGCCGCGCGCGGTGAAGTGTCGCTATTTAAGGTGAAACCCCTTGATGATGACTTGCAAAAGGGGATAATGAACCATTCTGCCGCGCAGACCGGGCTGAAAAGCGCTCAGGAGCAAAAATGCGCTGCCGACGCTGAGTTAATTGAAGCCGGCAAGAACATTGAAGCCTTGCCGCCGCTTGCCGACGCGCAGGCGGCTTACAATGCTTTGATGAAGGAATGGGAGGCCGCGGCCCATGATCTGCGGCAGCTTCTGGCGTTAGAAGCGACCCGGAAAGAAATTGACGGCAAGCATGTTCTTCTATCTAAGGGGAAAGAAGAGTTGGCTGCCGTGCTGGACTTACTGGGCAAGCTGCCGCCTGTCGGCGATTGCCGGGAAGAGCTTGACAGGATATCTGAGGAGTTGAAAGGCAATGAAGAAAGGCTCGGCGCTTTATTGTCGCTTAATAAGGATTTTGACGCTATTATTCATAAGCAAGCAGGGCTAGAAAAAGAGCAAGCGGAGTTTGAGAAGCTCAACGCGCAATTTATGGCTGACGATGAGAAATACCGCGCATTGGAGGAAGCGTTTCTCCGCGGTCAGGCGGGCATTATCGCAAGCAGCCTGACTGAGGGGGAGCCTTGCCCGGTGTGCGGCTCTAAGGAGCATCCGGCTCCGGCAATGATAACCGGCGACGATTTAAGCGAAGCGAAACTGAAGAAAGCAAAAGAAGCGAAAGAAAAAACCGGGGCCAGGCGCGAAGCCAAAGCATCAGCCTGCGGCGCGTTGCAAACGGAGGCACAGACGCTGTCGAAGCGCTTTGTCGCGGATATGTCGGTTTTTGTTTCCGGTATTACGATGGAAGCTGCGTCGGCGGCGCTGCAGGAAAACATCGACAACGCTCGGTCAGCAATTGATGATGGCGGCGGGAAAAAGGCAGCTGCCGAGAAATCGCTTGCCGAGCTGGCAGACCGTTTTGATAAGTCCACGAGTAGGCGGGATGAGCTGACTCCGTTTGTGGCGTCGCTGCAGGGCGAAACAGATACGCTTTCCAAGCGGTTCATAAGCGATTTTTCAGCCTACGCCCCGGGCGTGAGGTGGGAGTCGTCTAAATCGGAGCTTGACGAGCTGCTTTCTCAGATGCGGATGAGGGCAGATGAACTATCCTTGAAGAAAGATACGGATAAGAAGTCGCTTGATTTACTTGCGTCCAACTGGGATGCCGCAGTTAAGCGTAAAGCAAATGCGGAATCTACCGTGCGGTCGGCCGAAACCCGCGTGAGCGAGCGTATGGCCAACGAGCAGAAGCTGCTCCGGCTGCGAGATGAGGCGCAATCGGAATTTGAAGCCGCATTGGCGGGCCATGGGTTCTTGGATGAAGCGGATTACAAAGCGGCCCTTATGACGGAAAACGAGCTTGCCGCGCTCAGGAAGCTGATAACGGATTATGAGAGGAGCGGCGAGCAGCTGACGCGCGACATTAGCCGGCTGGAGAATGAAACTGCCGGCAAGCGGCAGCCTGACATCGCGCGCTTGCAAACAGAGTCGGAAACGGCAAGCTCCGAATCGATGCTGCTCGGCGAAAAGCGCGACGAGATCAACGGGCGGCTCGGCAAGACTGAAAGCGCATTGAAGGAGCTTAGATGCGTCGCTGCGGAGTTTGAGAAATCTGAAAAAGCGTATGCCGCCGTCAAGCAATTGGCCGACGCGGCAAACGGGAAACTTGATTTTGAAACATATGCGCAGATGGCGTATTTCGAGCGCGTGCTACGCGCGGCGAACCTGCGGCTTAGGGTTATGAGCCAGAACCGCTACACGCTATTGCGGAAGACCGACAGCGACGACGGACGCAAGAAGTCGGGCTTGGAAATGGAAGTGCTGGATGCGTATACAGGGAAAGCGCGTTCGGCCAACAGTTTGTCGGGCGGCGAGTCATTCATGGCGTCGCTTTCGCTCGCGCTGGGGTTATCTGACGTCGTGCAGCAAAACGCGGGCGGGATACGGCTTGACGCGATGTTCATTGACGAGGGCTTCGGCACCCTTGACGCTGATGTGCTGGAGCTTGCTATCAGGACGTTATCGGAGATGGCGGGCGCAAACCGGATTATCGGCATCATCTCCCACGTCGCCGAGCTGCGCGAGCGGATTGACAAGCAGGTTCTGGTCGAAAAAACATCCGCCGGGAGCAGGGTTCGCTTGGCGGTGTAAGGGGGCGCGGGGATGCCAAGCGTTCATGGTACAGGTTGGAGTAACCTGTAAAATTGCTTATTTTTTTGAAAAGTTGATGATAAATCGGGGTTGACAAAATGCGAGTTTTGTGCTTGCTTCGGTGCTCCAACTCGAAAGCAGCAAAATATCACCATGAATACAGCGCAAACGTTAGCCAAACGATTATAGACAAGGGGTTTCTGCAGGGGTATAATTCTCATGCAGAAACTATCGTTTATATTGACAAACTGCGGTGGC
>Ga0099364_10011106_pt1 | contig 12333 bp, 9 predicted proteins | sample TergutTh196P3_FD_73070 | JGI IMG/M metagenome (GOLD analysis project Ga0099364, IMG submission 73070) | Microcerotermes parvus P3 segment gut microbial communities from Pointe-Noire, Republic of the Congo - Th196 P3 | ecosystem: Host-associated > Arthropoda: Insects > Digestive system > Gut ... | reverse complement strand
TCACATCTTTCTCTTCCCCAGGCGAGAGTTCCACGTTTATTTCATAGTGATCATGCCCGTCCCATATGCGAAGCAGCGTCGCGTGTTCCCCTCTGTATGGGATCGTGGAGTTGTTTCTCACGGTAACGACGCAATCGACGTTCTTGCCGGTTTCAATTCTATTCGGGCCTTTTATTGCAATAGCTTCAAGGTCGCCGGCTTTGTGTTTATAAAACTTAACGTCAAATACATACTGGAACCACATGCCAACAGAGCCGGCGTCTACGAACGAGCCGTCTCCTATTCTTATATCCTGCGCGTCCGCCCGTGTGATCCGGCCTGTAACCGAGCTGTTCACATCGAACGTTTTGTCCGATCGGAGCCTGCCGCTAGAGTCGAGTATTTCTATAAATTCAATGGCATTGTCATCGCTGGCGAAAGACGAGGGGAGTTCGCCGATATGCACGCCGTTCTTATAGATGGAGTAGACGTTCCAGCCATATTTGTCATTTACAATGGGGATAAATTTAACTAAGTCCGGTACATACTGAGGGTATCTGTCGACTTTCGATATTTTAAAATATGGTAAAGCATATATGTATATATTATCATCAAGAATTTGATAAGTTGGTTTAATTGCCATATTAATCGAATCTGGCATTCTAGGTGTTACTGATAAAATTATTTCATTGCCTGCATTTATATAATCATACACGAACTTGGGTAAAGATCCTTCTGCAGCAATATTCATACCTGGACGATCATAATATATTTCAGGATCTTGCCAAAACGCCATTTCATTATCATCAATCTGTTCTTCTTTTGTATCACCATCAAGCCAAAATCCATTTGAGTAGTGCCAATAGTCTGTATTAAATATTGCAATAGTATTACCGATATAATCATAACCTAATGGAACGTCCATATCAAAGTATAAAATTTCACTTCGTGATTGTATAGATAATACACAATTTGGCGTGAAAATAAAAATTATACATATTATAATAATAATTTTTAATATATTTATAGTTAATCTAGTTACCATCCCCAAATACCTTCAATTAAATTAAAGTCAAAACGTGTTATCAAACTTTCACCATCAACATGCATGAGGAAACCTTCACTTCTAAAATCAACTTCATAGAAATATTTATATATTACGATTTGAGATATAGGCTCTTGAAGATTTGACGGAAGACTGCCCTTCGCTATTGACATAGTTATCATTACATTTCCTATATCTTTAATTGTTGCTTTTGTTTCGATTTTATGTCGACCTCGTGGTGGAATATATTGTTCTTCAAATCTTGCTGCGGTTGTATGGTATGATAAATAAGTACCTTCCTCGTCAAATATCGATACATCGTAAAAGAAGTTCTGCCCATCCGGGAGTGCCGGTATTACGCCGTTTAGGACGGCGTTGCCGTTTTCTGATACGCCTATGTGGATATCTGCGATGAACTTCATCATGAAGTCTTTGGCTTTGTCTTTTTTCATGTTGCCATTTTCATCAAGGTCCGTCTTTGCGTTGTAGAAAATGTCGTCGTACAACTCCAGCCTGTATGTCGGGTCGATCATTCGCAGCACTATAACGGAGGCTTCTGCGCGGGTCGCCGTATTTTTTGGGCGGAATGTCTTATCCTCGTAGCCCGCGAGTACGCCCAGTTCTATCGCTTTTAAAATTGATGTAGGCTTTGTGGATGCATCCACATCGCTGAAAATGCCGCGAAAGCTCTCGAAATGCGGGAAGCTCTCGCCGGAGGCGCGGACGACAATGTCGGCAATTTGTTCGCGCGTGACCGGCACGCTATAGTCATCAAAGGCGCCGGCATCGATCAAGCCCAGCGCCAGTGCGCTTTTTATATAGTTCAGCGCCCAGTAGCCGTCGGCGTTCGGCAGGTCGCTGCCGAGCGTCCGCAACGTGAATGCCAGAAACTCGTCTACGAGCAGCGGCGCGTCCGGCGCATATGTGCCGTCCGGGTTGCCGCGCGCGAGGCCTTTGCTCGCCAGTTCCTCTATATATTGAAAGTACCATTCCGAAGGCATAACATCCGTGAAAACGGCGGCGCGGAACGCCGCGAGCCTGTCCGGCTCAGGCTCTTCATCCCCCGCTTCCGACGGTTCCGGCAGAATGCCGCTCCTGGCCTCCTCCCAAGTGAGCGCGTTCGCCACAGGCGCAAACAGGGCGCCCGGAAGCAACAGCGCGATAAGCACAACAGCTATCATCTTCTTAATGTCCAACACAACGCCCTCCATATAATAAAGTTTTCTATACAATATCATATTTGGGTTTAATGTCAAGTATTTACATAAAATATATTTACATACATATGTATATGGGCATACACGCCGAAAATAGCGCGTAAAAAGGGAGGTTCATATGAAAATTATCATAAATCGAGTATTAAATGAACACAAATGAGTATAAAGAATATTAAAAGTATAAAGAATATTAAAAATATATAGATGTAACTCTATTACGATGTCTTAGGCTCTTTTCCCATATATGCGTTACATACATTGTCCAAATCTGCCTGCATCGTGTTGTATATATCCAGTACTCGTGGATCGAAGTGCCCCGGCATCGTTCTGCCGTCGCCCACTGTAATGATGCGATGCGACTCTTCATGCGAAAAAGCTTCTTTGTATGGGCGCGCGCTTCTGAGGGCGTCATATACGTCAACCAGAGCCACGACCCTTGCTGCTATCGGTATTGATTCACCGGCAAGCCCCATTGGATAGCCTGTCCCATCAAACCGCTCATGATGCCCTTCGGATATGTCGATTGCGAATTGTAATTCTCTGTTGCTGCCGACCAATATCGTATTCGTTTCCCTTAAAATACTGCCGCCTTTACTGGTGTGCGACTTCATAATTTCATATTCGTCTTGTGACAATTTGCCCGGCTTGCCAAGAATCGCGTCTGGAATGGCGATCTTTCCCACATCATGAAGCGGCGAATAAAGCGCGATTTGCTGCGCGTCTGATTGGGACAATAATTGGGGGTATGCCTGTGCCAGTTTATTCGCGAGCAGTTGCGTTGATATTTTTATCCTCGTTAGATGATCGCCGGTCACTTTGTCCCGTTGTTCCGCCAGCAGCGACATGCTCGTAATGATGGCTTCATGGGACGCTACTAATTGCTGCGTCCTCACCTGCACCAGATCTTCAAGGCTGTCCCGATATGCTTTTAATTCGAGGTGGTTCCTAATTTTATATCTGATTATTTTTTCTTTGTACGGTTTATGAACATAGTCGACCGCGCCCATATCAAGGCCTTTTTCCTCTAAATAGGTCTCTGTTTCCGCCGTCACAAAGATTACAAGCACATTGGCAAGCTCTGGGGTTTCCTTCATGCGCTGGAGCACGTCAAAGCCGTTTATATCCGGCATATTAATGTCCAAGAGAACGATGTCTGGCAGTTCGTTTTTCATTAACGTGATCGCATCTTGGCCATTGCTGGCCGTCAGGACGATATAGTCCGAGCCCACTATTTCCTTAAGCATGATCAAATTTATTTCAGCGTCGTCGACAACCAAAACGGTATGTTTCATAATCCAATCAACCTCTCTGGTATCTGGTATCTGGTATCTGGCATCTGGCAACTTTTATATCGTCTGGTATCTATAATATCGTCTGGTATCTAGTATATCGGTTAGAACAGATATTATTTTATCACAAGTTTTAAGCATACGCCGAAGGCGTCGGCGCGGGGCGTGTCGGACGCAGGGCGTCGGCGGGCGGTGTGTCGGGCGCGGGGCGCAGGGCGTCGGCGCGGGGCGTGTCGGACGCGGGGCGCAGGGCGTCGGCGCGGGGCGTGTCGGACGCGGGGCGTCGGCGGGTAGCTTGTCGGGCACAGGGCGTCGGCGGGCGGCGTCAGCGTGGGGCGTTTATGTGCGACAGGGCCGCGCCAATGGCAGTGGCGTAAATGGCCTTCTGGGGTATGATAAAGTTGACGCCGTGCATTTTGCCGATGGCTTCGAACGTCTCTTTTGCGTTCGGGAGCGTCGTCAGCGCGCCCGTCATGATAAAATTTTTGATCGTGTCGTTTTTACATGCAAATGCCGCCAACATACCGATTGTTTCTATGATCATGTTGATGATACCGACGGCTATGTCCGCTTCCGACGCTGTGCTTTTTACTTTGCCGAAATTCGCGGCGGTCAGGTTTGCCGGCAGCGAGGGTATATCGTATTTGAGGATATCCTTTACCATCAGATCGACATTTTCTGCCGCCCCGTTCTTCGCAATGTGGAGAATGGCCTCGATATTGTATTTTTGTAACATGATCGAAGCCAGCCCGATCAATGTGCCGCCTCCGACCCCCGAACCGCCAATGTGCGTGACGCCTTCTTTTGTGGCGCGGACGAACGCCGTCCCGGTGCCCATGCTGGCGACATAGGCTTCGTCAATATGTGCAAGGTAGAGCCCGCCGTAGCCTATGGCTGGAAATTCGTCGACCTTTTCGGTGGGTTTCCCGTGTATGTCGTCGTCGAAGAACGTGGCGCCGACTCCTGTTAAGACGATTTTCCCAATGCTGTCAAGTGTAATTTGGTATTTGCGCATGAAATGCCCAATGGCGCCATACATAGATGTCACTTGATCGGCTGCCTCTACCTGTAGTTCGCCAATCAAATCGCCGCAAGATGAAAACCCTACAATTTTTGTCGTCGATCCGCCGATGTCAATACCTAGAACCACGCTCATTTTCGCCTCCGTTATGATGATGCTTAATACAACCGCACAGTCTCACAACCGCACTACCGCACAGCCGTAAGGCCATTATTGTATATTACCGTATGGCGCGTTGATTAATCAAGCCGATGATTGTAAAATAAAGATACCGGCGCTGCCGTATTGGCGGAATAAGCCCAGCGGCGCCGGAATTTATTTGCGCTGCACCCTGTCACCTGGACGGGGGCAACAGCAAGGGGGAAATATGGATAGGAGCAACAATCCGGACAAACGGGCGACGGATGCCGCCGCGCAGAAGACGCAAATGGCGGCAGGGGCCGCTTATGGGAAACGCGCAATCGATACCAGGACGCTGGTGCTGCTGGCGCTGTTTACGGCGATGGTCGTCGTAATGCAGCTTTTAGGCTCGTTCATCAGGTTCGGGCCGTTTTCCGTATCGCTGGTACTGATGCCCATTGCCATCGGCGCAGCACTGATGGGCGTATATGCGGGCGGATGGCTCGGCCTGGCGTTCGGGCTGGTGGTTTTACTGTCGGGCGACGCTACGCCGTTTTTTATGGTGAGCGTACCCGCGACAGTGTTTGTGGTGTTGATTAAAGGGGCGCTGGCAGGCCTCGCGGCGGGCGTGGCGTACAGGGTGTTCGCGAAAAAGAGCAAAACAGCCGCAGCCGTGGCAGCCGCCGCTGTGTGCCCGATTGTCAATACCGGCGTGTTTATCATTGGAGGGTACGCGTTTTTCCTGCCGACGCTCGCGGAATGGGGGCTGGCTGCGGGCGCTGTCAATGTCACGTCTTTCATATTTTTAGTAATGGTGGGACCCAACTTCTTATTCGAACTCGGATTGAACCTGGTGCTCAGCCCGGTCATCGTCCGGCTCGTGCAATATGGCCAAGCCATGTGGGGGAAAAGGGTATAATGCTTCTGGCTATCGATGTCGGCAATTCCAATATTGTGATCGGCTGCCTGGACGGCGGCGATATTAAGCTTGCCTTTCGGCTGAGGACTGACATATTACAAACCGAGGACGAATACGCCTCAAATATCAGCGGTATACTGGCGTTTAACGGTATACCCAGGGATGAGTTCGGCGGCGCCATCATTTCGTCGGTGGTGCCGCCGGTCACCGGCGCGATACGCGGCGCCGTCAAAATGCTGGCGGGGCTGGACGCGCTGGTCGTCGGGGCGGGCGTAAAGACAGGGCTGAACATCCTGATAGACGACCCCGCGCAGCTCGGCGGGGACATCGTCGCGGCTGCGGTGGCTGCGGCAGTGGCTTACGAGCCGCCGGTGATTGTCGTCGATATGGGCACGGCAACCAAAATTATGGCGCTCAGCAAAAACGCAGGCTTCATCGGCGGCGCCATCTTCCCGGGCGTCGCGCTGTCGATGAACGCGCTGTCGAGCGGCACGTCGCAGCTCCCTAAGGTACCTATCGAGGCGCCGAAGCGCTGCATATCGGCGAATACTGTAGACTGTATGAAGAGCGGTGCGATATTCGGCAACGCATCGATGATAGACGGCATGATCGACAGGTTCGAGGATGAGCTGGGGGGAAAGGCGACGACCGTGGCAACCGGGGGATTAGCCGGGGCGATATATAAGCACTGCAGGCACGATATAGCGTATGATCCGTACTTAGTGCTGCGCGGGCTGGGGATTATTCACGGACGCAATAGGAAAAAGTAATAAACAAGGACGATGTTTATTGGAAATACATAAAATAGGTTTCGTATTTATTATAGGTTGATTGAAGGGCGAGGTGATTTAGTTTGCATATAAGGATCCTTTCTTTCATCATGCAGTTTTTGCTGATGCTTACATTCAATACAGGACGCGGAGAGGTGGCGATTGAAATCAATTACACTTTTGAGGTGTCAAATGAAGTAAATGCAATAGCTGGTACATCTCAAATTCTAAACTTAATATATTTTGGGCCTAATGCGAGCGAAGATATGGCCATAGTGCAGGGGCAGTTGCTCACATTGTTTGGCGAACCTGCTTATATAACTAAAGATTTGGAAAATGCATATTTATATATAATCATAGCAACCGGCGACAACGGCAATACATATATATTATCTGCGTATTCAGGCCCGTCCGGGCCGGCCATTGGCGGCGATACAAGTCTAGACGGAATCGATGAGGCGGCTGACAAACTCAAAGAGTACATTCTTTCGGCGCATCCTTCCGACTATGAATATGAGGGGTACTATTTTGACGGCCCAACGAAAATACACCGAGGAGTAAAAGACGGTAAGGCGTTTCATCAGGAATGGGTAATTAGCTACGAAGAGGCTGGAATAGCATACAAGGAGCTATTTTCAGATAATTAATCAGGCCGATATTTAGATGTCAGACGGCGTTTTGGGCGCGCGTTATGGCTTTGTTGCGCCATTTGCCGGCGCGGTAGACGATTGCGGCCAGCGCCGCGCCCACTACCCACGCTATCATCAGCGAAATGACCAGCACCTCCGGCCTGCCCACGGGGTACGCCTCGGAGCGCGTCAGCCACGCCAACAGGTAAGCCAGCGGCGTCCGGACCGCGACGGTCGTGAACATCGAAATCCACATCGAAGAAACGGTGTCCCCCGCCCCGCGCAAAACACCAAACAATATCTGCGATATAGCCATCGCAATATATCCCGGCATCAGTATGCGCAGCATGATGTTGCTCAGCTCTATCAGCTCGCCGGTATCGGTGAACACATGCATCAGCGAGCGCCCGAAGAAGAAAATCAGCACAAGGATCGTCAGCGTAACGGACAAGATCATCACAAGACCGGTCTTCACGCCCTGCGCGACCCTGTCCATCTTATTCGCCCCGACATTCTGCCCGATAAAAGTGGATATCGCCATGCCGAACGAGAACATCGGCATCACGGCGAACGAATCGACGCGCATGACTATAGTGAGGCTCGCCATCACGCCCGAACCGAAGGTGTTCGTCAAAGCCTGGACCAGGATGTTCGCCAGCGAAAAGACGATCTGCGTGGCGGCCGCCGGCAGCCCGAGTTTGGCCATTTTAAAGCTCAATTCTTTGTTGGGCTTTAACAGCGCGAGCCTTAGCTCATACGCCTCGTTCTTGCGCAGCAGCCGACGCAGGCACAGTATGGACGAGAGCCACTGGGATATGACGGTGGCCCACGCGACCCCGGCGACGCCCCAGCCGAGCCCCGCGACGAACCACACGTCCAGCACGATGTTCAAAACGCACGCGAACGTGAGAAATGCCAGCGGCGCCAGCGAGTCGCCCATGCCGCGCAGGATGCCCGAAACCCCGTTGTAGAACGCTATGCCCAGGATGCCCGCGAATATGATGATCAAATACTGGGCGCACATGTCGATTACATTTTCGGGCGTGTTGATGAGCCGGAGCAGCGGGCGCGCCACGAGCGGGCCGACGACCGTCATCACGACGCTGGCCGCCAGCATGAGCGTCAGCGTCGTGCCGATGGTCTTTGACAGCGAGTCGCGATCCTTCGCGCCGAAAAACTGCGATACCATGATGCTCGTGCCGGTGGCGATGCCCATAAACAGGATGCTCAGCATGAACATGATGGGGAAGCTCGCGCCCACGGCAGCTATGGCGTCGTCGCCCACAAAGCGCCCGACGACGATGGAGTCCACCGTGTTGTAAAGCTGCTGCATGACATTGCCCAGGAGGAGCGGTATGGAAAAAGCCGCAATCTTGCGCCATATCACGCCGTTCGTCATGTCTTGCGCGCCGAAGTATTTCTTCAGGTCCGCTAAAACCATTATTATATAGTCCCGTTAAATTGTCTCGTTATACAACCCATATACAGCCCATATACAACCCATATACAACCCATATACAGCCCATTAATATAGTTAATTTATATTGCCCGATACCCCGATACCACGATATATAATCCCGCTATATAGTCCCGTCCCAGGTGGAAACCTTGCTGTTTAATTTTTCCGTTTCGGTGAACCAGTGGGTCGTGACGCACTTGGACTCCGTGAAGAACCGATAGCCGTCCTTGCCGAGGCAGTGCAAATCGCCAAAGAAGCTGTCCTTGTGCCCCGCGAACGGGAACATGCCTATCGGCACCGGTATGCCCACATTGACGCCGACCATGCCGCCGTGCGTCCTGCGCACGAACTCGCGTGCGAAATAACCGTTCTGTGTGTAGATAACGGAGCCGTTCGCGAACGGGTTGGCGTTCATCAGTTTCAGGCCTTCCTCGAAGCTGCCCGTCCGCTTGATGCAGAGCACCGGCCCGAATATCTCCTCGTCGCCGACCGACATGCCCGGCATTACATGATCGAATACTGTCGGCCCGATATAGTAGCCCCCTTCATAGCCGGGGACCTGCGCCCCGCGCCCGTCCAGTATGAGTTTCGCCCCTTCTTTTATACCCGTCTCAATCCATTTTAAAATAAAATCCATCTGGCTCCGGTTCACAACAGGGCCCAACCGCGTGTCCTTTAGATAAGCCGGCCCGATTTTGAGCGTTTGCGCCTGTTTGACGATTTCCGCCGCGAGCGCGTCCGCAATCTCGTTTTCCGCGACAATCGCCGGGAGCGCCATGCACCGCTCGCCGGCGCAGCCAAATGCGGAGTTGATGATGCCGGCGGCCGTCCGGACGACCGGCGCGTCGTTTAGGACGAGCGCGTGGTTCTTGGCCTCGCACAGCGCCTGCGCCCTCTTGCCGTGGGCGGCGGCGGTCTGGTATATGTACTTCCCTGTGGCCGTCGAGCCGACGAACGTGACGCCCTTGACGTCGGGGTGCGTGAGCAGGAGGTTCGTCTCGTTCCGCGAGCAGGTGACGACGTTGAGCACCCCGTCCGGCAGCCCGGCCTCTTTGTACAGCTCCGCGAACCGTAGCGCCGACTGCGGGGCGATGGTGGCGGCTTTGATGACGATGGTGTTGCCTGTGGCTATGCAGATGGGCGCGACCCAGCCCATCGGGATCATGGCCGGGAAGTTGAACGGCACGATGGCGGCGAACACGCCGAGCGGCTCCCGGTACAAGGTGGTGTCATAGCCCGACGAGGCGTCCATGATGCTCTCGCCCAGCATCAGCGACGGCGCGGCGATGGCCTGCTCCGTACCTTCCTTCGCTTTTAATACGTCGCCCTGCGCCTCGTCCCATGTCTTGCCGTTTTCCGTCGCGAGCAGCAGCGTCAGCTCGTCGAGGTTCGCCTCTATCAGCTCGCGCATTTTATATAGTATCTGCACGCGCTTTAGCACCGGCGTGCCTGACCACGCGGGGAACGCGGCGGCAGCGGCGGCAATTGCGCCTGCGAGCTCGCCCTCGGTGCAGCACGGCGCCCGCGCGATGACCTTGCCCGTGCTGGGGTCGAAGCAGTCCGTATACACGCCGGACGCGGACTTGACGGACTGACCGTTAATAAACAACGCTAGTTCTTTGATGTCTCCATTAGCTCCCATTTATACAGCCCCTCCAGTTTTCATGTATTCGAGTATTCGAATATTCGGGTATTCGGGTATTTCCGAATTTTTTCGGGTATTCCCGTATTTTAATGAACATGATACCATATCAGACAATAGGTTAATAGCAGCAGGTTAAGAACAACAGGTTAATAGCAGCAGGTTAATAGCAGGTTAAGAACAACAGGTTAATAGCAGTAGGTTAATAGTAGGTTAAGAACAACAGGTTCATGGTAATAAAATAATGGCAGCAGGTTAAGGTACCAAGTTAATGGCAGCAGGTTTATTGCAACAAATTAGTAGCAACATGCTAATATCAACAGGAAAATAATAAATTTTTAGGAAAGCGACATCAGCAATATGAAAAATAATCGCGTAGGGATCGGGCTCGTCGGCGCCGGCGCCATTGGCGTCAGGTCGTGCCTCATGCATTTCGTTGTGCCGGACGTGCAGGACAGGGCCGTTGTGACGGCGGTGTGCGATCCGGTGCCGGGCCGCGCGGAAGCGGCTGCGGCCAAGTACAATGTGGAGTCGCACTACCTGTCGTTCGAGGAGCTGCTCGCCGACGACAACGTCGACATGATTTCGCTGGGGACGCCCATCGGCATGCACTATGAGCAGGCGGTGAAGGCGCTCAACGCGGGCAAGCACATCCATTGTAACAAGACAGTCACCACGAAGGTCGCGGAGTGCGACAGCCTTATGGAGCTCGCGGCGAGGAAGAACCTGCACATCGTGCCGTCGCCCGGCATGCTGATGATGCCCCACAACCAGCGTATCCGGCGGGCCGTGCTGGAGGGGCGCGTCGGCGACATCGCCATGGCGATCGCAGGCGGCGCCGGGGGACAGACATACCACATCGACGAGCCGTACCGCCACGGCGACGACATACTGACGAACACAAACCCGACATGGTACTTCAAAAAGCCGGGCGGCGGCCCGCTGTACGACGTGACAGTGTACTTCATGCACATATTGACCGGGATACTTGGCCCGGCCAAGCGCCTGTGCGCGTTTTCTGGCTCAAAGATTAAAGAGTACGAGTTCCGGGGCGAAAAGATAGCCAACGAAACGGACGACTGCACGCTCATCAACCTCGATTTCGGGGACAATCTGCACGGGATCATCTACGCGATACCGTACGGCGGGCTGGGCGGGACCATCGGCGGATTCACGCCCATTCTCATCGGGAGCAAGGGCACGTTGATGGGCGCGAAGCTCGGGGAAAAATCATTGATATATGACGGCGACTACGAGCCGAACGTGAACGCGGAGCACAAGGCGCTGCCGGAGAACCATGTGTTTGCCGACATCATGCAGACCGTCGACCTTATCCGCGAGGGGAAGCCAACCATCGTGACAATGGATCACGCGCGGCATGTTGTCGATATAATCGAGTCCGGCTACGCGTCGGCGGCCACCGGGAAGACCATTACATTGAAGCCCACGAAGTACGCCCCCCTGCCGCTGGAGGCGCTGGCGACGATCGATTGACGAGGAAGCGGGCGGATATGGAATCCACCCATTCGAGTAAACTGTTTATATAGAAATATTGGTTGGTATGAATGCGGGCGGATATAGAATCCGCCCCTACGAGATATCTGTACATTTAGTATAATTATTGATTGATGTATATTAACCGCCGTTATTTCGGCGGTTTTTTTACGGAACTTTTACGTTTATAATGCGTCAGTATTATGACAAGCGCTTGACAAGAAAGTAATAAAGGTCATAAAATCAATGTATATGTGTAATTAATATGACCAACATCAAGCACAAATATGTTACAGGAAGGTATTAACAATATGTTTTGTCCATTTTGCGGTAAGGAAACCCCTGATAGCGCTGTCTTTTGCGCATCCTGCGGAAGGCAGATGCCGGCAAAATCCGCTCAGGCTGATAATACACAGACGGAGCAGCCGGCCCAGCAGGCGGAGGCTGTCCAGCCGGTCCAGACTGCGCAGCAAGCGGAAGCGGTTCAACCGGCGCAGCCTGTACAGCAGGCAGAGGCGGGTGTGCCTGTACAACCGGCGCAACCTGTACAGCCTGTCCAGCCGGCTGAGCCTGTTTTGGCGGCTCCGCCGCCGGCAGCGCCTCCGGTAGCGCCCGCATCAGCAGCGCCACCGGTAACGCCCGCTCCCGCTCCAGCGTCGGCTGCGCCCGCAGCAACGCCTGCGTCCGCGCCAGCCGGCATCACGGCCAAGATGAAGATCGCCATCGCGGTAGCGGCAGGGGGCGTCCGG
>Ga0099364_10011105_pt1 | contig 12333 bp, 11 predicted proteins | sample TergutTh196P3_FD_73070 | JGI IMG/M metagenome (GOLD analysis project Ga0099364, IMG submission 73070) | Microcerotermes parvus P3 segment gut microbial communities from Pointe-Noire, Republic of the Congo - Th196 P3 | ecosystem: Host-associated > Arthropoda: Insects > Digestive system > Gut ... | reverse complement strand
AGAAAACTAAAAAAAGGTATTTGTTTATAAAAAGAAAAATTTTTTTTAATAAACAGGAAATTTTTTTTATTTTTGGGGGGGGGGGGGGGGGGAGAATTGTCACAGTTGGTACTACTATCACAAAAATAAAATAATAATTTTACATAGATTTGTCAAGAGAAAAATATGATAATATTTGCAGAATTCTAATTTAGTATTTCGTTTAATGTATTTTTCCAGTCGCCGGACTTTTTTACAATGGCCCTGACTCCCAAATCGTATATACGTTTGCTGCGCTTTTCATCTTCGTTGGCAGTTACCGTGATAATTGGCAGATCATTATTGTAGGCTAAAAGCTGTTTAATAAACGCTTCTCCATCCATATCGGTTAGTTCCAGACCGGTAACTATACATGACACTTCACGGGCCTTGACTGCCTGCATGGCATCTTCGCCGCGTGCAAAACTGTCGGTTTCATGACCCAGCTCAGACAGATAAGTTTTCATTTGTTTGCGGAAAAATTCGCTGTTGTCTGCATGAATAAAATAACCCATTATGGACGCCCCCTTTATAGCAGTATAGCAGATTGTGGCAGGATAGTCGAGGGCAGGGCTGCGTGCCATGTGCCGATGTTCATCCGATAATTATGTGTCTTGGTCAGCCCGGTAAAGTAGGGTAAAACCATAGGGGATGACGCGGATTTTACTAATGAATATCAAATTAATCTCTGCGGTCTTTCAAATGTAAACGTTTACATTTTTCTTCTTTCCTTGGCGTCTCCGAGTCTTGGTGTGCAAAATTTCTGGAAATTCCTCTGTGCAATACAAGCAAAACCGCCATTCTGTGCCTTAGTATGGGCAGGAGGCAAAAAATGAAAGTACTATTTTATGAAAATGACGACCCAATCGACATCCGTTATGACAATGTATTTAAGGCAGTATTTACCAAGGAGATTCCTGCTTCGCAACAAGCCCTCTCTGAGCTCATTTCTGCCCTGATTGGCAGAACAGTATCCATTGTTACTCTTTGTATTAATGAACCGCCTGTCACTAACCTAAAAGATCGTAAAATCCGCTTTGATATCAGCTGTAAAACGGAAAACGATGAACGGGTTAATGTCGAAATGAGTCTTGATCCAAAATCTTATGAACCTTTCCGCCTTGAATATTATTCAGGAATACTCTTTACCGGACAGGAAATAAGCGGAACCGACAAGGATTATAACGATCTAAAGCGTACCTACCAGATAGCGATTCTTGCCAAAGAGCGTTTTTTTGAATATTTGACGGATAGGAATAAAACAGGTAGAATTAGGGAGATAATAGAAAAAGAAGGGGGCATTGCCATGGCGAATGAGGTATTAAAGAGCATTAGCAAAGATGAAATAGAACGCGTCCGGCTTATGTCCGAACTGAAGAACCGGCTTGATTACCAAAGCGAAAGAGCTTACGAGTTGAAAAAAGGCCTTAAAAAAGAGCGGGAAAAAATTGCCTGTAATGCATTTGCAGAAGGCATACCAATAAATAAAATACATAATATAACCGGTCTGGATTTGGAAACACTTAAAAATATCGAAAAGCAGCAGAATTAGCCGTTATAGTCTCGCGCAAGCCGTAAGATAGGCGGATCGCAATCTGCCTTGCAGATTGCTTGGGATTTAAAAACCATTGACAATTAATATTGCCTATTGTATGCTTGTACTAGATGAATAGTACAATTAGTTTTTCCCTGGATATGGCTGGGGGGACACCCATTTACCGGCAGATAATTCGTCAAATTGAGTATGCCATTTTATCGGGCAGGCTAAAGAGCGGGGATAAATTGCCCACTATACGTTCACTGGCTGTTGATCTTAAGGCTAACCCAAATACCATAGCCAAAGCCTACGGAGAACTGGAAATTCGGGGTATACTTGTTACCCAGGTAGGGAACGGTACTTTTATTTCTGATAAAAAACCTGTACAGGAGGAAGAAGGCCCTGATCGTATGATTCGTGAAATTGTAAGCCGTTTTATAAAAGATATGCATGATCTGGGTGTAGAAAAAAAGGAACTGTCCAGGGTAATTGCCGCATATAAGGAGTAAATAGATGACATTTAACAAGAACGATAATCAAGAAGCAAAATCGCCGGTAAGATTAAAACCTGTAGCAAAGAAAGCAAGCCGCCGCCGTAAAACGGATTATACTCTTGCTTTAATGCGGCTTATCTTTTTGTTGATTGTTGCCGGCTTGCTGTTTAGTTTTGCTCCCTTTGATATAGCGGGAATTGTTAATGGAAGCTCCGGAGCATCTTCGCTGGGTATTTTTACTGCCGGTATGGTAATTGCTTTATTTTTGGCGTTTTGCCTTCGCAAGGCTTATGAATGGGAACGGGTTGTGGTATTGCGTCTGGGAAAATTTCTTGCAGTCCGGGGGCCGGGTCTATACTTCCTTGTACCGCTAATCGACCATGTACATAGTCTTATTGATATTAGAATTCGGGTATTGGACTTTTATTCCCAGGAAACTCTTACCGGAGATTCGGTAACTGTAAATGTGGATGCCTTTTGTTTTTGGCTTGTCTGGGATCCTCAAAGAGCTGCTTTGGAAGTGGAAGATTATGAAGAAGCAGTGGCCCTTGCTTCAAAAGCTGCTTTACGAAATATTATTTCCAAGAATGATCTTACTTCTTTTTTAGCACGGGGAGATTTAATTGAAAAGCAGATCCAGGAAGAGGTGGAGCGGCAGACTACAGAGTGGGGTATTACTGTTCATTATGTAGAAATTACCGATATACAAGTCCCCAAAGAGCTTCAGGATTCTCTTTCCAGAATTGCACAGGCAGAGCGGGAAAAGAAAGGCCGAACCCTTCTTGCAGAAGCGGAAATTGAGATCGCAAAAAAACTCGAAGAGGCTATTTCGATCTATGCTAAAGATCAAGATGCCTTAAAATTAAGGATTCTTTCTATCCTTAACGAGGGTCTTAAAACAGGAAATTCCATGATGCTTGTGCCAAATTCAATTACTGATGAGCTAAAAACCAAGGATATTTTCGGCCTTCAGGCGCTAAATGAGATAAAGAAGAAACGTGAATGAAGTTATGGTTTTACCGTATCTTTTCAACTTTGCACGCGCATACTTTAAATTCCGGTATTTCAGAAATGCCGTCATATACCGGATTTGTAAGTGCATTGGCAGGGCCGTCGGCAAAGTGGAATGGCATAAACACTACGCCTTGCATTACCCTGTCGGTAACAACAGCAGTGCTTGTTACCTCTCCACGGCGGGATGATACTTTTACTTTTTCTCCGTCAGTAATACCAAGCTTTTCTGCGTCTGCCGGGTTGATCTCTATAATCGACTGTCCGGCTTTTTTGTTCAGCCCGTCAACCTTGCCTGACATGGTCCTTGTATGGAAGTGATACAACAGGCGCCCGGTGCTAAGGACAAGAGGATAGCTTTCGTCCGTTTGTTCTTTCGGAGCAGAGTAATGTACCTGTGAAAATACAGCTTTTCCGCCAGGCCTATTAAACTTTTCTTTGTGCAAAACAGGAGTTCCGGGATGGTCCTTTGCCGGGCAGGGCCAGTGTAATCCTTCGATATTCTCCAGGCGCTGATAGTCTATTCCACCGTAGCTTGGAGTAACTGATGCTATTTCGTCCATTATTTCCCCGGGCGAGTTAAATTTGTTTTCGTACCCAAGTCTCTTTGATAGTTCACAAACTATTTCCCAGTCACTTTTGGCGCTGCCCGGGGCGTTGACAGCTTTTCTTATCCGTTGGACTCTGCGTTCAGTGTTTGTAAAAGTTCCATCCTTTTCTGCGAATGCTGCTGCAGGAAGGACAATGTCCGCCAATTCGGCAGTTTCTGTAAGGAAAATATCCTGTACGATAAAGAAATCCAGTTTTTTTAGCTGTTCCTTACAGTGGTTAATATCCGCATCAGCTAGGAGGGGATTTTCACCCATAATGTAAAGAAGCTTGATCCCTTCACCAAAATGTTCAAACATTGCAGTAAGCGTATGGCCTGCCTTATCGGACAAAGATTCGACATTCCATGCTTTACAGAATTTTTCGTTTAGCTCCGGATTGGTAACGGTTTGATAGCCGGTAAAATAATTCGGAAGTCCGCCCATGTCGCAAGCACCCTGTACATTGTTTTGGCCCCTTAGCGGGTTAATGCCGCTTGAGTCTTTGCCTATTTTTCCGGCAGCAAGGGCGAGGTTTGATATCGCCATAACGCCCTGTGTCCCTGTTGTAAACTGCGTAACGCCCATTGAATAAAAGATTCCTGCCTTACCGGCTTTGGCGTATAGTATTGCAGCCTTTCGTAAGTCTTCGGCATTTATACCGCATATTTGCGCTGCTTTTTCTGCAGTGTATTCCTCAATTAACTCTTTGATATCTTCAAAGTTTTCGGTACGTTCAGCTATATAGTCCTGTGCCAAAAGCCCTTCTTCCATAATTACGTTCAGCATAGCATTGTATAAGGCAATATTTGTTCCCGGTTTTATTTGCAAAAAAATTTCTGCATTGTCAACAAGTTCGATTTTTCTTGGATCTGCGACGATTATTTTTGTACCGCGCTGCTGAGCCTGCCGGATCTTTGCACCTATAACCGGATGCGCTTCTGTTGTGTTTGAGCCGGTAACAAAGATCAGATCGGCATCTAAAATTTCGTTAATGGTATTAGTCATCGCACCGCTGCCAAGGGTTGCTGCAAGAGCTGCCACCGTAGAAGAATGACAGAGTCTTGCACAGTGGTCTATGTTGTTTGTGCCTATTACAGCCCGCATCATCTTTTGAAAAACATAGTTTTCTTCATTGGTGCATTTTGCCGAAGTGACGCCCATAATAGCGTCTGCTCCGTATTTTTTTTTGGTTTCTGTTATTTTTGATACGATAAGGCTGAATGCTTCTTCCCATGAACTTTCTTCAAGTACACCGTTCTTTCTAACCAGAGGTGTTTTTAGGCGGCCGGGATGATCGATAAAACGAAAGCCGAATTTCCCTTTTACACAGAGCAAGCCCTCATTTGCACCACCGTTGGCAGGTTCAGCACCTATTATTTTTCCGTTTTTTACCATCAGGTACAATGAACATCCTACGCCGCAGTAAGGGCATACGGTTAAAACCTTTTCTGTGTTCACGGCAGACTGCTGTCTTTTTGGAACCAGCGCGCCTGTCGGACAGTTTGAAACGCAGTTGCCGCAGGAAACACAGGGCGAATGTTCCAGCTCTTTTTCGTTTTCCGGGCTGATATGGGTTGCAAAGCCGCGCTGGCTTACCGCATAGGTTCCAACACATTGCAGATTTCTGCATGTTCTTACGCATTTTCTGCAAAGAATACATTTGTTTCTGTCAAAATAAAAAAACGGATTTGACGAATCGATCATGTATTTGTTGTTTTCACCCTGATAACGGGTAAAATTTACACCATATTCTTCGCAATATTCATGCAGTTTGCATTGCCCCATTTTTTTACAGCTAAAACAATCTATTCTGTGTGTAGACAACAGTAAATCCAGAACATCTTTTCTTGCTGCAATAATTTTTTCTGAATGGGTTTGAACAACCATGCCTTCGCTAACAGGGGTGGAACAGGCTGTCATCAATCCCCTTGCTCCCTCGACTTCTACCAGACAAATCCGGCATGCGCCGTCTGCAGGCAGTTTATCAATATAACACAATGTTGGTATTGCTATATTGTTGTCTCTGCAGGCTTCCAGGATCGTATGACTTTCTTTTGCTTGTATAGGTAAACCGTTTACTGTCAGCTTTATCATTTTATCCATTATTGCACCCCGGCAGGTACGAAATAATTTTAACAGGACATTTTTTTATACAGGCGTCACACTTTATGCAGATACCAGGATCGATACGATGGGGGCTTTTTTTCTCTCCCGAAATTGCATGTACCGGGCAGACAGGCTTGCATAAACCGCATCCAATGCATTTTTCTGCATCAATAACAAGCTGGCGCAGCGATTTACATGCTCCTGCAGGACATGTTTTAGAGTTAACATGGGCTTGGTACTCTTCTTTAAAATAGCGCAGTGTGGAAAGCACGGGATTCGGAGCTGTCTGTCCCAGCCCGCATAATGCTGTTGCTTTAATGCTTAATGCAAGTTTTTCCAATCGATCAAGGTCCCCGGAACTGCCCTTGCCTTCTGTAATCCGATCAAGGATTTCCAGCATACGTTTTGTCCCGACCCGGCATGGCGGACATTTGCCGCAGGATTCATCCACGGTGAAACTTAAAAAGAATTTTGCAATATCAACCATACAGTTATCTTCGTCCATTACAACAAAGCCGCCTGAACCCATCATGGAACCGAGCGCTGTTAATGTTTCATAACTGATCGGCGTATCCAGCTCCGAAGCAGGAATGCATCCGCCGGAAGGCCCGCCTGTTTGAACGGCTTTGAATTGTTTGCCGCCCAGAACGCCTCCGCCTATGCCATAAATAACTTCCCTGATGGTCGTTCCTGTAGGGACTTCTATGAGGCCGGTATTGGTAATTTTGCCTCCGACGGCAAAAACTTTTGTACCAGGTGAACTTTCCAATCCGATTTTTTTAAAAGCCTCTGCCCCGCCGGAAATAATTACCGGGACATTGGCAAAGGTCTCGACATTGTTTAATACTGTCGGTTTTGCAAAAACGCCGCTGACAGCCGGGAAGGGCGGCCTTGGTCTTGGTTCGCCCCTATTGCCTTCGATAGATGTCATTAGGGCGGTTTCTTCTCCGCACACAAAAGCGCCTCCTCCCCTTACTATGCCAAGATGAAGGCTTTTACCGCTGCCCATGATCGAATCGCCCAAAATTCCTGCAGCCTCAGCATCTTGTATCGCTTTTTTAACATGCAGGAAGGCAAGACGATATTCATCACGTATGTATAGAAATCCTTCATTTGCGCCTATGGCTAAAGCGCAAATGGCCATCCCCTCAAGCACAGTATGCGGATCGCCTTCAAGAATCGAACGGTCCATAAAGGCGCCGGGATCTCCTTCGTCGCCGTTGCAGACCACATATTTTGATTCTGTTTTTATTTCTGCCGCCACGCGCCATTTACGTCCAGTCGGGAAACCTGCTCCGCCGCGTCCGCGAAGACCGGAATTCTCCATTTCCCGAATAATTTCTTCCGGTGTCATCTCCAGCGCTTTTTTAAGTGCATCGTATCCGCCGCGGCTGTAATAATCGTTTATATCTCCGGGGTCTATCTCCCCAATATTACGAAGTGCAATTTTATGCTGGGCCGAGTAAAAAGGGTTTCCTTTTTGGCTAAGTACAGTTTTTCCATCGACGCCTTTGTAAAGCAGCCGTTCAATTGGCTGGCTGCCCAGGCTTGCCGCAATATCAGGAGCATCTTCCGGTCTAACCTGGTAATAGGAAATATCGTCGGGTAAAATCTTTACAATTGGTCCCTTCTCGCATAAACCGTTGCAGCCGGTTTTTTTAATCATCGCTTCTACAACAGCCTGTGCGCCGGCTTTTGAGATTTCCAGGCGCAGCGCTTGTGCCACATCAAGGCCGCCGCTTGCGATACACCCTGTTCCGCAGCATACCAATAGGACCCTCACTGTGCCGTACTCTCCTTTTCCTGCTCAATTCGATATTTTAAAATGATCTCATCGACTTGCTCCGGCCTTATCTTGCCATAAACATCTCTGTTCACCGTCATAATCGGAGCAAGTCCGCATGCTCCTATGCAGCGGGTTTCTTCTATAGAAAACAGGCCATCCTCGCTTGTTTCTCCTGTATTAAGCTGTAAATTTCGCTTTACCGCATTCAGAATATCTTCAGCTCCTCTAACATAGCACGCAGTCCCCATGCAAATAGAAACTTTATTTTTCCCCTGCGGAACCAAAGAAAACCGGGCATAAAAGGTTATTAATCCGTATACATCAGAAACCGGGATAGTTAATTCAGCTGCGATAAGCTCTTGCGCCCGCCGTGGTATATAACCGAAATGTTCCTGTACATCATGTAATATTGACATTAACGAGGTTTTGGAGCGTCCATAGAGTTCTACAAACTCTTTTACTTTTTCATCGATTTCCACGATTCACTCCTGAAAAAATATAGTATCCATTTTAAATGCTATTGTCAATTATATTGGTACTGGAAAATACAGGCAAAAACTAATATTATCTCTGAAAGGGCTGGGAGAAATATGAGTATAGGCGTTACGAAGAATATAAAAATAGCTAGATTTGAGCAAAACTTGTTGACAGATTTTGAAGATCTTGTTTTGGCAGAAAAAACTTTCTCTTTGTTTTTAAACGGAATTTCGTTTGCGAAATTCATATGCACCGAAAAGGATATAAAAGAGTTAGCGGCAGGGCATTTATATTGCGAAGGCTGCGTGAAGTTCAAAGATGAGCTGTTGTCTGTTTTAATAGACAGCGAAACAGGTGCTATATATGCGGAAACGGTAAAGTCAGCTGACTGCTCTAATGATACTGTAAATAACAATCCTGTAAAGCTTGATTATGGAGCTGTTGTTTCAGCTTTAAAGGAATTTCAGGAAATGTCACCGCTGTTTAAAGAAACAGGCTGCGTACACAGTGCGGCATTGCTCGATGAACAATATAACTTTCATTATTTCTCTGAAGATATAGGAAGGTATAATGCGGTTGAAAAAGCTATTGGAAAGGCTTTCCTTGACGGATTTTCTTTGAATAAGGCCATACTCGTGGCAAGCAGCAGGATGCCCCTGGAACTAATTCAAATTATTTACCGGGCAGGTATTCATGCTGTTGTATCAATTTCTGCACCTACGCTGCAGAGTATTTATTTTGCAAGAGAACATAAAATAATTCTTGCCGGCATGTTCCGCGGCAGCCGCATCAATATTTATGCATATTAATACTGCATTCGTCCTGGCAGGCGGAAAAAGCAAAAGAATACCTTTTGATAAGCAGACAATCAGGATAAATGAGAAGCTTATCGCTGTCCATGCCGCTGATATATTATCCGGGATTTTTAACGATGTTTTAATTATCTCAAATACAAAATCATTATACCAAGGCTGCCGGTATACTGTCATTCCGGATAAAATTGACGACTGCGGCCCGCTTGGCGGACTTTATACCGCATTGTGCAATACTCCCGGTGAATATGCATATATTACAGGATGTGATATGCCGTTTATTAATGTTAAATATATTGAATATTTGCAGGAGCAGTTACATAAGGCGGCAAAACCTGTTGACGGCATACTTACTACGACCAATGGTCTGGTTGAGCCTCTGAACGCATTTTACCATAAAAGATTGGGACCTTTAATTCCCCCCATACTTTCCAGCGGCAAGCGCCGCATGGTTGATCTGTATGAGGGAAAGGATTTGATCTATGTTCCCGAGGACATTCTAAAAGAATTTGACCCGGACTATTTAATGTTTTTCAACCTCAACACGATGGAAGATTACAGGAACTTATTATCGCGGCATCACCTGTAAACAACCTTAGTATCCGGGGCGGCTCTGGGTGAAGCAGAAGCTGCAGCATCAACACCAGCCGGAAGTCTGCCATAGCGGGTAACAATAATCGCTGTATGATCTGCCGGTATTCCCAGCTGGGATTTTAAGTTGTTTACTCTGGTGATTAAGGCATTATTGGTATATTGCCGGGCGGCTAATCCCAAAGCCTGTGCTGCAAGGAACTGGCTCTGTGCTGCAAGGCCGGCATCCAGAATAACTGCATCTCTGTTTGCACCGCTTAAAACCCCGGAACCAACAATGAGTATATTGCCTTCGGTTATGTCGGGCATAAGCTGGCTAGCCAGGGCAGGGTTCTGCACCACAGTAAAGAGCCATGGCTGCCTGTTGCCCGCGCTGGGAGCACGCAGTCCTGCCTGAACAATAGTATCAATTTCCACACCGGTTACCGGCCCGGTTGCAAAATTCCTTGCCGAAAAATGCTGTAAAATAGGCCTAAGGGCTGGATTATTCGATGTTTGAGCAGGCAAAAATAGCAGGCTTGCCAGTAATAGTATAATTAACACAGGTATAGTTTTTTTCATAATATCCTCCATTTAAATATTATAAATCCAGTATAACCCCATTATTGCCCGGCTGTCTACTCTATACACTTTCTCAAATTACATATATCATATGTTTCATGTCTGAATCGGGGAGTTTGCTTGCCAGGAAATCTCGTGATTTAGGGGACTATAAAAAAAAGTTTGCATTTAAAACAGTCTTAAACCAGGAACTTTTTGAAGATTTATATGAAAATCGGAATTTTTTAACAGAACAAATAATTACTTATCTGGGAAACAAGCGTTCTCTTTTGCATTTTATTACGAAAGGTATCAACATTGTTCAAAAATGTCTGGACAAGGAAAAATTGGATATTTTTGATGTTTTTACCGGGTCTGGCATTGTAGCCCGTCATTGTAAGCAATTTTCGCATACTCTTTTGGTTAATGATTTAGAAAAATATGCTGCTGTTACCGGTGAATGTTATTTGTCAAATAAAGATGAAATTAATATGCCGGTTTTAAAAGAAATTTATTATAGACTTCTTGCAGATATTGAAAATAATCCACTGGAAGAAGGAATAATTACTGAATTATATGCTCCCAAAAATGATAATAATATACAAAAAGATGAACGGGTTTTTTATACGCGCAGGAATGCAATGTATATTGACACAATACGCAGGTTAATTGAATCTGTTCCTTTGCCATACCAAAAATATTTTCTTGCTCCCTTGATTGTTAAAGCATCTATTCATGCAAATACTTCCGGAGTATTTAAGGGATTTCATAAGAATAAAGAAACAGGGTTGGGGCAATTTGGCGGCAGTAACAGCGATGCTCTTTATCGAATTAAGGGAAATATTTTTTTACCATTTCCTGTATTCAGTAATTTTTGCTGTAATTATACTGTATATAATGGTGATTCAAATCAAATTGTAAAAGAAGCGCCGGAAGTAGATTTAGCATATTTGGATCCTCCTTATAATCAACACCCTTATGGTTCAAATTATTTTATGCTTAACTTGATACTGGAAAATAAATACCCGGAAAATATAAGCAGTGTATCCGGAATACCCCATAACTGGAATAGATCTGCATATAATAAAAAACAATATGCATATTCTGCATTGTCCAGCCTTGTGGAAAATATTAAAGCCAAATTTGTTCTTATTTCTTTCAATTCTGAAGGGTTTATTTCTCTTGATGAGATGAAAGCTATGTTAGAAAAATTAGGAAAAGTACAGGTTTTAGAAACATCATATAATACATTTCGCGGCTGCCGTAATCTGATAAATCTTGCAGAAAACGGCGAGCGTGGCATTCACGTTACCGAATATTTGTATTTATTGGAGAAGTGATGCATCCTTCTAAATACAGTATGCAACTTCTTTTGTTACTCAACTAAAAACCCATATTCATATACTTTTGGCTGGATTTTTGCAGCCAAAGTTTTGAGGGCAGAGCGTAAATCTCTAATCAAGGCATTGTATGTATCATCGCCGCTTTTGGCATTCATTTTACCGCTGGCATCTCTGCCTTGAAAAAACTCCCGTATATCGTACAGGGAAGCATTTACATTAGCAGAGGGTTGGGCGTGATAGTATTGCCATAATTTTTTTCCAGCCCTGAATGCTACTTTTGCTTCTTTTGAGAATTTTAAAGGCTTATTTTTTTCTTCAATGGTAAAAAATAAATCTGAATAGCCGTTTTGGATTATATTACCGCCGGTAAAACTTGTCATAAAATGACTTTCAAAATTACTTCGAGCATTAACCTCTTCTTCAGTAAAAGGAATCCAATGATTGACACCATATTTTGATTGAATACTGTTTTTGCCATAAAAAAGAGTAAACATCAAGCAATCATTTCTAAAAATAGTATCTTTCTTGTATTCATTGTTTGGATACAAGAATTGGTCATTATGAATAATCCATGTATGTTCAATTATATGACGAATTGCAAAATAAATAGATATTTCAAATAAGTTGTCTTTGGTAATAAAAATACCTCTTGGATTACCAATTTGTTCTTTGGTATTGACTATATAAACTTTATTATAATTTTGAAAATCATTTGCATTTATCCCGTCCATGTAACCGATTGCGTTTTCATCGAGTTTACGATATTCAGAAATCCAATTATTAATCAATTGTTTCTTAGTGAAACTTTTAAATGTTTTTTCTCCCAAAAATATATTATCCTTATCAAAAATATCAGATCTAATTTCAGAAAATAATTCTTTATTATTGGTATCCCAAATTTTAAAACCTGTTGGAAATTTCCCATTGACATTATCAAAAGTAAATGCTGGCATTATAAAGCATTTTAATAGTTTTGCTTGAAATACATTACGAAAATTTTCAAATGCAGGTCCGGTAAGTATTTTCAT
>Ga0099364_10011104_pt1 | contig 12333 bp, 14 predicted proteins | sample TergutTh196P3_FD_73070 | JGI IMG/M metagenome (GOLD analysis project Ga0099364, IMG submission 73070) | Microcerotermes parvus P3 segment gut microbial communities from Pointe-Noire, Republic of the Congo - Th196 P3 | ecosystem: Host-associated > Arthropoda: Insects > Digestive system > Gut ... | reverse complement strand
GAAGCTACAGCCGGCAATGACGCCGTAGAACGCGCGTCCCAATTTAGCTCAGCTGTTCCCATCAACGGGACAATTTTAACAAAACTGGACGCGGACTCAAAAGGCGGCGCTGCCATTTCCATTGCATACATTACACAAAAGCCGATTCTCTTTTTCGGTGTGGGGCAAGAATATGACGATTTAATGAAATTTGATCCGAAATGGTTTGTGGATCAGGTTTTTAATGAGTCGTGATGCTTTTTCCTCATTTTGTTTTTTATTTTTTTTTCATTTAATTTTTTAATTTTTTTGTGAGTTTTTGAAAATGGATCGTTTCATCAAGGAAGGGCAAACGGAAATTTATATTCCGGACAGCAGTGATTTAGAGATGCCTCTAGCTTCAGCATCTGTTTTTTACAATCCTGAAATGGAACTCAATCGAGACATCAATGTTGCGGCAATGTCGGTCTGTGTTCAAAAATTAATTGAAAAAAAAGGTTTTGAAAAGCCGAATATTACTTATTTGGATGCGTTTGCAGCATCCGGAATCCGTGGTTTGCGCGCCGCTAAAGAAATCGGGATTTCGGCGGTCTTAAACGATTGGAAAGAAGAAGCGTTTTCTTTAATTAAAAAAAATATATCCCACAATCAGCTGGATGAAAGGGTTTTTGCAGAAAATCAAAATGCAAATCAACTGTTAAGCAGCCGGAAATTTGCAATCGTTGATATTGACCCCTTTGGAACGCCTTCTCCGTATTTAGATGCGGCGGCATCCTCGGCAACTTTTTTTCTCGGCGTCACTGCAACAGATACGGCTCCGCTTTGCGGTGCGCATTTGAGGGCGGGAATGAGAAAATATTCAGCCGTTCCTTTGAATAATGAATTTCATAGTGAGATGGGCTTAAGGATTCTGATCGGTAGTCTTGCCCGCGAAACGGCAAAATATGACAAAGGGATTAAAATTTTGCTTTCTCATGCGACGAGGCATTATGTTCGCGTTTATGCCGAAATTCTCCATGGCGCAAAAAACGCTGACAAAACAGTCAATGAGATTGGGTTTGCTGCCTGGTGTCCGAGGTGCGGAAATGTTGAAACAAAAAAAGGACTGGCTGTTTTTATGGATGAAAACTGTCCGTACTGCCAAGAAGGATTGTCCAAAAGAAAAATATCCGGCCCGCTGTGGCTTGGTCCTCTTAAAGAAATTGATTTTTGCGATCAAGTGATTCAGGAATTGGATAAATTCGTTTTGAATAAAAAAGACGAAGCAAAAAAGCTGTTAACACTTTGCTGCAGCGAAGCAGACATCCCGTTTTTTTACGACCAGCATTTGCTTTGCGAAACGCTTAAAATGTCGGCGCCGCCCATTGAACCGTTTTTGGAAAATTTGAGACAGGCCGGATACACGGCAACCCGAACCCATTTCTCGGGAACATCGTTCAAATCGGATGCGCCGTTGGATATTATTTTTGAAATATTAAAGAAAAAATGATTTTGAAGAAAAAACGATTTTGAAGAAAAAATCATTTTGAAGAAAAAATAATTTTGAAGAAAAAATAATTAAACTCAAAATGAGTTTTCAAAATGATTTGAGTTCAAAATGAGTTTCAAAACAGCCGCCGTATAAAAAGGCAGTGTGTGAATCAACGGTCACATCTGCCCTGAAATATTTATATATTTTACACTCTTTTTCTTTTCATTTGACAATTCATTGTTTGTATATTGTTCTGCCATTATTTGCAATAGGGAGCATGAATTGTTTTATTTTTGATTCAAATTTACGAGAGTGGTTCAAAATGGTTAAATCAAAAACTCTAATGATTCTTCTTGTTTTGGTCCTTGCGGTAGCCGTCGGATTATCCGGCTGTGTCAGCAATGACAATAACAACACAACGCCTGCAAACAACACAACACCTGAAAACAACACAACGCCTGAAGACACAACGCCTGAAGATACTCTGCCGGAAAGAACAGTGGGCTCTGTGACCGTATCGTCCACCGGCACCGCAACAATTCAGCCGATCTATACGTCTGAAAGAAGATTCCAAACAACAAATGTCACCATCAGTGCCGGCGACACAATCACAATTTGGAACCGTGAAACAGTGTATCCTGCATACCTTTATGTTTCCACAGAAGGTGCATTCGAATCGATTCGATTGACAAAGGGATACCAGACCTTTTTAACATTCAACCAAGCGGGAGTTTATCACATTGAATTGCATAATCCGGAAACAAATGAATCCTATGCAGGCAGTGTTTTAACGGTGACGGTTAACTAATTGCAAAAATAATTCAAAGTCGGATATTTCCGATTTTGATCTTTTTTTATCTTTTTCGATTTTGTCTTTTTCGGTTTTGTCTTTTGTTTTAAGTTTTTTTGTTTTAAGTTTTTTTGTTTTAAGCTATGTTTTGTTTTAAGCTATGTTTTGTTTTAAACGATACAGATAGGCAAGAGTCTTCAATTGGACTAAAAACGGTAACAGAACTCATCGTGACACTACTTTTTTTTTGAAAACGCTCAAATTTTGCTTTCATCCGCTGCGCTGCTGAAAACAAAATTTGAGGGGGGCTTCAATGTTTTTGAGAAAAGGGGTTTTAAGGATTTGATTTTGTAAAAAGGATTTTGGGGGTTTGATAGCAATATCAACATAGGTAGCAATAATCGTAGCAGGACAATTGGTTTTTGAGTTGAAGCGGAAAACTTATTTTCATAGATGTTTCATTGTATTCTTTTAAACAAGCATATTTGAGGCGCAAACATGAAATTAAATGATTCTGAAAAGTTTTTGATCCACGAAAAAACGCTTTTGGCACTCCTTTTTATTTACCGGAAGGAAGTGACATATATCTCGGAAGTTTCTGCGAATATCGATTCAACTTTTTCCCACACGAACAAAATTATCAAGCGCTTGGAAGAAATGGGGTACATTTCATCTCTTTTTGAAGGGCGCACCCGCTTTCTTCAATTGACTCCGAAAGGATATCATTATACAAAACAGCTGGAGGCGGCTTTTGAAATTTGCCGCTCCGATGAAACATTTGAATTTCCGGAAGGGTACGTACCGACGCGGCAAGAAGACCCAGGTGAAAATATTGCAGAAACGGAACAATCAACGCCTTCGATTCATTCTGAAAACCAGTCCGATTCCGGCTCTGAAAAATCCCGCCCGATTGAAACACACACATTGGCCGGACGGATTCAATTATTCTGTCATCGTATTCAAGAAATATATGAAGAACAAACGGAAGCAGAAGCGGATACAGAATTGTTTCTTCAAAAGTTGGGTCCCTACGACCGCGAATTAAAAATGATCGGCCGCGAAATTGAAAAATTGGAGCCGTCCGAACCGTCTGCTTTTGTATTGGCGTCCGCATACCGCGCCGCTGAAATGCAATACAAATTTTATCTTGGAAAAGAATAAACGAATAGGTTTGCTTTATTGTTTATGAAAAATAAAAAATGATATTTATGAAAATTGAATTATTGCAGCCGGTTTACGGTTCAGAGGAAATCGCAATTCGTTCATTGAAAGCGTATTTGGAAACGGAATTGAAAGATTTGGAAATCGCATTTGAAATAAAAATCCAAAAAAACCATTTTTCTGTTTCTTTAACCGGCGAAGACGAAGAACTCTGCGCCAACTTTTTGTATAAGCAATTCGGACAGCCGCTGGTGAAAAAAGAAATCGTCAGCGGTACAGATTACAAAGGATACATCCAAAAAATAGAACAAGACAAAATAATCATCTATGCCGGTTTTGAAATTGAGGCGGCGGCTTCCTCACTTTCGGCACTCGGCGTTGGAAATGCCGGACAAATTGCCGCGCGTTTTGGCATGATCCCCTATTTCCCGGTCACGTTTCAAATGTCTCCCGACTTGAAAAACGCCGTTTTTTCAAAAGATCAAATTGACCAATGGTGGGCATGGAAGAAAACGTCAACGGATCGCATTTTTGTAAACAATGCAACACGATCTCAAGTCAAAGCCGCCCTTCAAAAGAAAGGGCACGGGCGAGATGTTTACGGCGTTGAAAAATTAGGGCTCACGGAATGCGTCATCATCTGCAAAGAAAATACGGACGCCCCCGGAATTGTCGCATCTGTCGGAAAACTTCTGCCCTCTCAGATGGGCGTTTTAATCGGAACAAAGAAATGAAAAATGCGGCGAAAAAGAATGAAATGATAAAAGAAAAGGAAATGATCGACCATGACAACAAAAAAGATTTTAATGATTGCCGCACCGGAGCGCTTCAGAGATGAAGAATTTTTCCGCCCGCGCGAAGTTTTTGAAAAATACGGTTATTCGACCACTGTCGGATCAACGCAGCTTGGAACAGCAAAAGGTGTACAAGGCGGCGAAGTGAAAACAGATGTTTTGATTGACAAAGTTTCTGCCGATGATTTTGACGCCATCGTTATCGCAGGCGGAGGTGGCTCTAAAGTCTATCTTTGGAACAACACCGCCCTTCACAAGCTTTTAAATGAAATGCATTCAAAAAAGAAAGTTATTGCCGCCATATGCATATCCCCTGTCATTTTAGCCAAAGCCGGTTTATTAAAAGGGAAATCAGCAACCGTATTTGACGCCCCCGATGCCGTTGAAGAAATGAAAAAAGCCGGTGCCATTCTAATACCAAAAGACGTTGTTGTTGACGGACGCATCGTCACCGGAAGCGGACCCGAATGCTCTTATGAATACGGAGAAGCGATTGCTCGGATGCTAAAGTAAAAATGAAAAATGTGGTTTTTTTCAATAAAAATCAGACAGTGCCGTTTGCCGGACTTGAAAGGATGAAACATTTTGAATAACCGGCTTCATGTAATCCGTTGAAAGAGCGTACTTTTGAAGCATCGGGCCGACTGTTTCTTTATAGAGGCGGGATGTGTAGGCTTCGTCTAGGCCGCCGCTTTTGTACAGAAGCCTCACAGGATCATATAAATGAGGAAATTGGTTTTGAAGCCAGTCAAAATAATATTTTCGCGTTTGGCCTCTTAAATGAAGCGGACAAACCAAAATATAGTCTGCTTCAATCTCTTTTGTTTTTGAAAAAATGTTTTCCAAATTTTCCGGTGAATCTGTCAGAAACGGCAAAATCGGCATTGTGTGAACACCGACAGCCGCGCGGGTTTCTTTGAATTTTTTCAAAATCCGAAAACGGCTTTTTGAATCAACGCCTTTTGGCTCAATCAATTTTCGAATTTGTTCATCCATTGTTGTAATCGTAGACGCAATATTGACAAAAGCCACTTGAGAAAGCTCGTCAATCAAATCAAAATCACGAAGAATTAAATCGGATTTTGTAGAAATCAGTATCGGGTTTTTGTATTTGATCATCAGCTCTAAAATTTTCGGCATCAATTCAAATTCTTTTTCAGCCGGCTGATAACTGTCGCAAATGCCGCCAAGATTGATCAATTCTTTTTTTCTTCCCGGGCGGCTCAGCTCTTTTTCAAGCTGCTCAGCAATGTTTGTCTTGGCATAAATGTGGCGGTAATAATTGCCGGCAGCTGCGGCATTGCCGGCCAATTCCGTTTCAGACTTTAAATATTGATGAGAATAAAGGGCATAGCAGTATTTACAGCCATGTTCACACCCGCGGTAAACATTTATGTCTCGTTTAAACGGAAAAATTCCTGAAACATTGTGTATGGCGCTTTTGCAATGAATCGGAATGTATTGAGCAGACGGGGATGAGGCAGCGGAAGAAGTGACGGAAGAAAGAGTTTTTGGAGAAGAGAATTCGTCAGAGGAGGTTGACATCGTTTCACCTCGTCAGCAAATATGGGGTCCGGCACTTCCGATGCGGCATTCGTAAACAGTTCCATACGATCCCAAAAGAGAGAATAAAATGTCTTCCGCTTCAGCTTCATCCTCCGGAGAATCAAAATGATTTGCCATGGAAAAAACGGTATTCCCAATCATTGCCTGCGCGCCGCATCCGAATTTTGGAGGAATGGAATCGAGCACCTCTTTTGCCGCATCGCTCAAAAGACCAACATCTTTTGTAAACCGGCGTGATTCTTCCATAAATGACTCCGATGTTTGTTTTTTCAGAAAATTTTGTAACGCCGATTCGCCTGCTTTGTTAATCGCAGACATATGAACCGGATCGGAAATCACTTTTTTTGTAGACAGTTCGCCCAAAACCAAACAAAATACTTTCTTGGGAGGCACATTAAGTGAATAATATGCCCCGAATTTCGGACCCCCCGGCTTTTTTCGAACAACGAGGCTTCCTAAAGATTCGCCGGCAACATCCCCAAGACCGCTGCCGTTTGTCACTTCCGAAATATGTGCAATTTCAACCAATTCAGAAACGGGAAGACCAAGTTTTAGAGAATGGCTGATGGCAAAAACCGTACTTAATGTGCCGGCTGCCGACATTCCAAATCCGCTGCCAACCGGCAGATCAGATGTTTCCAAAATTTCAAAGTGAAATGGCGTGCCATATTTTTTTTCGGCGATGTCTGAAATCATTGAAGCCGCAGAAAGAACCGTCGTACAAGAACTGATTTGACCATTCAGTTTCAAAACGGATTCCCCGCCTCCCAAAAAAGGCGTCACGAAAGAGCGAATCCCTTTATCTAAAACGATTCCGGCTCCAACAGATCCCTTTTGATGCGGATCTGTGTGGCTGCAAATTTTAAAAAAACCCGTCAAGTGTCCGGGTGAAAATGCAGCTGCCGGCTTAAAATCAAAAATATGAGACATAATTATTCCTTTTTTTAATTCGCCCAATTATTTATTTTTCGGATTTTTCTTCAAATCATCCGCAGACGGAACTTTTTCGGTCATCTTCAGACAAATCAAATCAAACAATTCCACCGCTATTTTTTCTTTAGAACCGGAAAGAGAAATAACAGTATTCATATCACGATTTTTCAAATAATCCCTTGTCACGGCATAAACATCGTTTTCTGCCGTTCCCATTCCCTTTTTTTGAACATCGTTTGCAACAACCATATCCGCAACATTGCTTTCAATTTTTGAAGCGGCAGACTCAATAAGTGATTCAAAGGAGACGTCCGTTTCGGCTTTGTAAGCCGCAATAAAAAGATTCGGATCCGTAAGACGCGCTTCTTCAATCAGTTTTTTTGTCGGGCGAAGCGTCAATGAAAGAGAAGATGATCCTGATTTTATCTTTGAATCCTTTTTTTCCGCCGTATAATCAGAAATCGCCGCAGCGCTGATCAAAATGTTTCTCCCCTCGCAACCTGCCATAGATATTTTTTCCAAAACGGCATTTGTCATCTCTTCGGCACTCTCGGCATAAACATCATGAAAATGCGGCAAATGTGAAAATGGCGAAATATTGCGATGGAATAAATAAACATCTGCCCCCCTCACATAAGCTTCTTTAGCAAGTGCCGCCCCCGTTTTTCCCGAAGCGCGGTTGGTCAAAAGACGGATCGGATCAATAGATTCGGCTGTGGCTCCGGATGTGATAAAGACAGATCTGCCAAAAAGAGATTGATCTCCAAGCATGCGGCAAACACGAAGAACAATTTCATCATTGTCCGCAATTTTTGCAATGCCCTCAACGATTCGAGGAGCGACAACATCAATTCCCCACGACTCCAAAGTTTTCAAGTTTTCCAAAACCTGAGGATGGCGATACATCGAATCGTGCATTGCCGGAACAACCATGACCTTTTTCCCCTCGCCAATCGCAGTTGTCGCAAACGTCGTGACAGATGTGTCATCAATGCCCATTGCGATTTTAGAAATTGTATTCGCAGTGGAAGGTGCAATTAAAAATAAATCCGCAATTCCTTTTGAGCCGAAAAATTCAACATGCTCCACTTTTCCGGTAATTTTTGTAATAACGGGGTGTCCGGTCGCATAGTGAAGTGCATTTTCATGAATAATTTGAAGAGCAGAATCCGTCGCTACAGCATAAACATTTGCACCGTAACGAATCAGTTCGCGTGCTAAAGTCACTGTTTGAACCGCCGCAATGCTGCCGGTAACACCCAAAACAATTGTTTTGCCGCGAAGTGCCTTGCTTTTGTTTTCTTGAATCCAGAGTGTCGGATGAACAGAACAGGGATCCGAATTTTCTTTTTCCGTCATTTTTACAATCCGCTCAATAATTTGAAAAATTTCAATAAAATTTCGATAAATACCTATTAAATACTCAATGCTTTTTTAAATTTTTTTACTAAATAACATTAATCATAAATACATTTAACCCGTTCAGACCGAAAGTAATCGAAAAAATAAAAATAAAAACAAAAACAAAAAGCAAAAAGCAAGAAATAAAAACGAAGGACAAAAAAATATTCTGCGGTGAAATCATGGCACGAAATCAAAAAGATTTTTATTATCAACAAGCTCAAAAGGAGGGATACCGCTCTCGAGCGTCATATAAATTAAAGCAAATTCAGGAACGTGAAAATGTTATTAAACGCAGAGACACGGTTGTCGATTTGGGTGCTGCCCCGGGCGGCTGGCTTCAGGTTGCCAAAGAACTATCCGGCGGCAGAATTTTAGGCGTTGACCTCCAAAAAATTGATGAGATTGATCGTGTCACAACGATTCGCGGCGACATCACGTCCGATTCAACGATTGAAAAAATATTGGAATTTGCCGGCAAAGGCGGCGTTGATGTTGTTTTATGTGATGCGGCACCAAACTTAACCGGAAACTGGGCATTGGATCATGCCCGCGGAATCGAACTCAATCGCGCGGCTTTTGAATGTGCCAAAAAAATATTGAAAGCGAAAGGCATTTTTGTTGTCAAAGTCTTCCAAGGCGATATGTTTAAACAATTTTTTGATGATGTGGGCTCTGAATTTGTTCATGTCAAAGCATATGCACCGCAGGCTTCTCGTTCCACCAGCGCTGAAATCTATATTATTGCAAAAAAATTCCTGACGGCGCCGATTCGGAAAAACCAATATTATGCGGTTGAAATTGTAGAAACGGGAACAAACGGAGACGGAATTGCATATATTGATGAGTTCGTTGTTTTTGTAAAAGAAGCGGTTGTGGGAGATATTGTAAAAATCAAAATTCGGGACGTCAAACCAAACTTTGCATTCGCCGATGTTGAAGAAAAATTAGAGAAAATGCCTGAAAATCCGAGATACGATAATCCGATTCAAGCTAGAAAACAAATACCTATATCTGCCGATTATGACAGGGACAATTATAAGCCGCCTGCCGAAACCGTCAGAGACAATATGCGAAAGCCCCAATAAGAAATAATTAAATAAAACAAGAACAGAAAAGTAATCATTAAATAAAACAGTGATTTTAAATGATTGATCTTCACACCCATACTCTTTTCAGCGACGGAGTCCTCATCCCAAGCGAACACGTGAGACGTGCCGTCATGCATGGTTATTCCGCAATTGCCATGACCGATCATGCTGATTTTACAAATTTTGAATACATTATTTCATCCCTTCAAAAAGCCAAATATTTGGAAAAAGAATGGAACATTGACATTTTTGCAGGCATTGAAATCACCCACGTCCCCCCTTCAAAAATCGACATTTTAGCGAAACAAGCAAAAGAGGCTGGTGCTGATATTGTTGTCGTTCACGGCGAAACAATTGTTGAACCCGTTGCCCCCGGAACCAATAAAGCCGCCATAGATTCGGAATATGTCGATATTTTGGCTCATCCGGGTTTTTTAACACTTGAAGAAGCAGAGGCCGCCCGCGAAACAAACACCTATCTTGAAATCACATCCCGAAGCGGCCATAACAGAACAAACGGCTATATCGCCAAATTGGCAACACAGACAAAAGCCAAGCTCATTTGCAACACCGATACACACCGACCGGAAGATATGATTACAAAAGAAACGGCTGCTAAAATTTTAAAAGGAGCGGGATTGACAGAAGAACAAACGCAGCAAGCGTTTTTAAATTCGATGGAAATTGTAAAAAGGATAAAATCATAATTGAGATCATAAAGCCAAAATTTTAATAAAAGACGGATAATTTTTAAAAAGTCAGAAGGTAAAGATGAACGAAAATGAATTATTTTCCACAGACGGAAGAATTGACGGAACGACTTATTTCTCAAAATGGGCTCGTATAAAAATACCCTATTGGATCATTCAAATCGTATTGCTGGGTATTACAGCACTGACATTTGGCATCGCAGCAATTCTGACGATTCCGCTGATGGTACTCATATGGGCCATACATGTCGCTTTACTTCTGCCGCTCATGGCAAAACGATTTCATGATATGAATCTCAGCGGCTGGTTTTCGCTGCTTGTATTCCTTGCATGGGCGCTGCCGCTTGTATATAATGTCGTATTCTTTTTAGTTTTGGTTTTAGCGGATGGGACTGTCGGCCCGAATCAATATGGGGCAGATCCGAAAGGGAGAATAGCGTATTATACAGCTTAAGAAAATACGCAGCAATAAAATGCAACCGGTTGTTGCATTTCTCTTTTCTTTTTTCATGTTTTTTGAGTAAAATATATTAATCACAGAAGCATACTTTGTTATAAAAACAAACAAAAATAAGACGTAAGGAGATTAGGGCAAAATATGAACATTAAAGAAGATTTTTTTTCATTTAACGGAAGAATAAGAAGATCAACATATTTCATAAGAATAGTGGCACTTTTTATTTTATTGATAATTTTGTCTTTTTTTATCGGTGTTATTGGTGCAGTTTTAAATTCAGGCAATTTATACTTTACCGAAATTTTCTTTATCCTGCTGGTTATCATATATTTAATTGCATACATTGTGCAAGACGTAAAAAGACTTCATGATTTAGATAGCAGTGGAATCTGGATAATACTTCGGTTCATTCCGATTATTTCACTTATTTTTTCCTTCTATTTACTTTTAGCAGATGGAACCGTTGGTCCAAACCAATATGGAGAAGATCCGAAAGGAAGAACACCGCAAAATCCACAATACACTTCAAACCAAGAAGATGAAACAAGGTATCAGTGGAAATGAAACATCTTCATGATTTAATGACCCATATGCAGCAACACGTGTAACCAATTGTTGCATTTCTCTTTTCTTTTTTTCTTTTTTGTGAGTAAAAGATATTAATCACAAAAACGTATCCTGTTACAAGTGAACGAATTAAAAAATGGTGTGATGAAATGATAGTAAATAACAAAGAGAAGTTTTTTTCGTTTAAAGGGAGAATAAGCGGATCAACCTTTGCCAAAAGGGTGGCCGTTTTTTATGTTATTATACTTATTAGTCAGTTTATAAGCGTTATTGGTGAGTTTTTATTAGTTGGGAGATATGGAATAAACCCTCAGGAAATCACACCCTATAGAAGTAATCCCTTATTATTGAGTCTCATTGTTATACTTTGTTTAATATTCATCATTGCATTCATTATGCAAGTCGTAAAAAGACTTCATGACTTAGATAAAGGGGGACTTGAGGCATTACTTATTTTCATTCCGTTTTTTGTGATTATATATACATTTTATTTAATTTTTGCAGTCGGGACAGTTGGACGAAATCGATATGGAGAAGATCCAAGAGAAAAAACACCGCATAATCCGCAATATACTTCAAACCAAGAAAACGAATTAAAAGGACGTCGATATGGAGAAGATCCGAGAGAAAAAACACTGCATAATCCGCATACTTCAAACCAGGAAAACGAAATAAAAAAGTGGCGTGATGAAATGATAGTAAATAACAAAGAGAAGTTTTTTTCATTTAAAGGAAGAATAAACAGATCAACTTTTGGCACAAGGATGAGCATTTTTTGGGTAATTATGTTTATTAGTATGTGTTTAATCACTGTTGGGGGGGTTTTATTAATTGAGAAATATGGAACAATCTTTCCGAAAAACACATCTGATGCAGGTAATTTCTTATTACCGAGTCTGATTATTATACTTTGTTTAATATTTTTCATTGCATTCATTATGCAAATTGTAAAAAGACTTCATGACTTAGATAAGGGGGGGCACTGGGCACTACTTATACTCGTTCCGGGTGCTGCATTTATTTTTATAGTATACTTACTTTTTGCAGCTGGAACAGTTGGACGAAATCGATATGGAGAAAAACCGGAAGAAATAACACTGCAAAATCCGGAAGGAATAACACCGCAAAATCCGCAATATGATTCAAATCAAGAAAACGAAACAAGGTACCAGTGGAAATGAAACATCTTCAATTAAATGACCCCGTATGCAGCAATACATGTAACCAATTGTTGCATTTCTCTTTTTTTCTTTTTTCCCATATTTGTGAGTAAAAGATAAACTCCCTCAATCTCATTTTCTCAAAAAAAAGCCAACATAAATATAATAAAGAAAGACCCCCGGCAGCGATCTATATTTCCCAAAGGCTCGCACACTTTAGTACAGTATAGAACGCCGGCAGACTTATCTTCTG
>Ga0099364_10011103_pt1 | contig 12333 bp, 7 predicted proteins | sample TergutTh196P3_FD_73070 | JGI IMG/M metagenome (GOLD analysis project Ga0099364, IMG submission 73070) | Microcerotermes parvus P3 segment gut microbial communities from Pointe-Noire, Republic of the Congo - Th196 P3 | ecosystem: Host-associated > Arthropoda: Insects > Digestive system > Gut ... | reverse complement strand
TTAAACTGCATCAAATACAACACAAATATGAACTATTCCGAATATATCACTGACTTACGGTTAGAATTGGCGACGGAAATGCTTTTTGACGCCAAAAACTATACAATAGAAACAATTGCAAAAAATTCGGGATTTGGCACAAGGGGAAATTTTCATAGAGTTTTCAAACAAAAACATAAATTGACCCCCGATGATTTTAAAAGATTGAACAAATGATTTCTTTGGAAAAATAAAACTTACGGTAGCCAAGAAAATACCTAAAAAAAAAATAATTACTTTTGCGCAAATTTTAAACACCCAAAAACAGCATGGCAGAAAAATTCGGCAGAACATGGTGGGGCGAGCATTGGTTGCAGTCGTTGAAAAATGTGGATTATGACAACCGTTTGCCGCGCGGAGCAACGTATGCGCGTGGCGGACGCGTGAAAAAAATTGAAATTAACGGCAATAAAATAACGGCAAAGGTTGCCGGAAGCCGCCCGACGCCGTATAAGGTAACTATTACCGTGCCTGAATTTTCTAAAAAAGAGATAGAACAGTTGATGGCAAAAATCATTGAGCGTCCCGCGATTATTTCCAAATTGCTGAATCGTGAACTCGACCCCGCTATTCTGGGTATTGCCGAAGAACTTGGACTGAAGGTATTTCCACGCCAATGGAAAGATTTTACGATGGATTGTTCCTGTCCCGACTGGGCTGTTCCGTGCAAGCATTTGGCGTCGGTTATCTACGTGTTATGTCGCGAAATTGACAACAATCCTTTTCTGGTTTTTGAAATACACAATGTAGACCTGCTTGATGAGTTGAAAAGACGCGAAATCTTTATCGCCGAGCAAAAGGATGCTGATGTTCCCGCTTTGGAAAGTCTGCGTATAGTGAAAACCACAGTTTCCGAAACTCCTGAAGACGCCGTTTACGAGCGGGTTGATTTATCAGGATTGCAAGATATATCGAAGGCTTTGGTGAACTTGCTGCCCGAAACGCCGCCGTTTTATCCTTTGGGCGATTTTCGTGAAAAATATGCTGTGCAAATATCATGTGTTTCAAAGGATGCAAGCCGTATTCTGTCTAAAAAGATAGATGTAAACAGCCTTTTTGACAGTAGCCAAAAGCATATATTGACGCACCGCTCAACATTGACGCTTACGGTGGACGCTAACAACGAAGTAGAAACAGGCGGCGGAAACCACAACATCAGTAGGATAGAAGACCTTTTTTCGGCGCTTTTTGACATTAATCCCGACCGCATGTTCGATTATCAGCCTTCGGTAGCGGCGTTTCACAAGTTGGCGCTGGCTGCGCTGCATTTTTCGGCAAACGGTATGATTATTCCTCAAATCGTTCAACGGGAAGACAGGCATTTTATCATTCGCTGGCTGCCCGCCACGATGGACAGCCGCGTGAAGACAATCATAGAGAAACTGTCGGCTATTTTACCTGACGGCTTGCTATTAATCAAAAAAACAGTTCGCAAAAAAACGACCACATCGCCTGTGGAAAATCAAACAATAGAACTGCTTTCGCTTTTGATTGGCAAATTGGTAACGCGGTTATCCAAACAGACAAAGAACGATTTGTTTGAAGATATGTTTTTCAAGAACAAGTCTTATTCGTTCAGCGGCGTAGGCGAAAGCGCATTGAGCGGCGGCATAAAGGTATGGTTAGACCGCTATTATCTCACAGCCGAAACGTACAAACCCGTGATTACGGTGTCTGAACTGCCGAAGGATGAATTTGATTTGCAGATTTCGGTTGAAGACGCTACGCAACCCAACAATGTGCCTGTGCCGCTTTCAAACATTCTCAAACAAAAAAAATACGAAAAGCAAAGGTTTAAGATATTGCAGGGCGTATCGCTACTCAATCCCTTCATTCGCGGATTAGATACGCATATCAATCTTGGCGGCGACGCGCCTGTACGTTTTTCCAACGAAGAATTTGCGCCTTTCCTGATGGATGTTCTGCCGGCGGTTCGCTTATTGGACATCAAAATAATGATGCCAAAGTCGCTACAGAATCTTTTGCGCCCCAAACTGTCGGTGAGGCTGAAAAAGAACCCCGACGGGAAGGGGCTGATTAATCTGTATGACCTGCTTGAGTTCGACTGGCAGGTGGCTATGGGCGATACTATTATCTCGCCCGAAGAATTTAAACGGCTAATGAAAGATGCTACGCGATTGTTTAAGTTCAAAGAAAATTATATCTACGTAACCGACGCCGATATTGAGAAACTGCACAAGGCGTTTATGGCAGATAAGCCGTTAAATCCGTATCAACTGCTTCAAGCGGCTTTAGCGGAAGAATACGAAGGCTCCGCAGTAACTCTTACTGATGAACTGCGCGAACTGATTACGGAATTGACCTCTACCGAAGATATTCCCCTGCCTGCAGGGCTTAATGCACAACTCAGACCATATCAGCAGCGCGGCTTTTCATGGATGTATCGCAACAGCCGTATAGGTTTCGGAAGTATCATTGCAGACGATATGGGATTGGGGAAAACGTTGCAAGTGATTTCCATTTTGTTGAAGTTTAAGGAAGAAAAAGCGATAGACGAAAAACATAAGGCATTGGTGATAGTACCTACCGGTTTGCTGACCAACTGGCAGGCGGAAATAGAGAAATTCGCCCCATCGCTCACAACGTTTGTTTTTCATGGGCAGTCGCGCGACCTGGAACAGTTCAATGCCGACGTTATGCTGACCACATACGGCGTTTTGCGAAGCGACCATGCTACGCTAAAAAAACAAAAGTGGCAGGCAATGATTATCGATGAGGCACAAAACATTAAAAACAGCGACACGGCACAGGCAAAGGCGGTAAAGAACATTTCCGCCAAAATCCGCATCGCCATGAGCGGAACGCCCGTTGAAAACCGCCTGACCGAATTTTGGTCGATTATGGACTATACAAACAAAGGATATTTGGGTACAGTAAAAGCGTTTAAGGACGATTTCGCAACTCCGATTCAGCTGTTTAGCGACGAAAAGGTGGCTGCAAAATTTCGAAAAATAACCGCCCCGTTCATGATGCGGCGCATGAAGACCGACAAAACGATTATTTCCGACCTTCCCGACAAAATCGAACAAAACCAGTTTGCTCAACTAACCAAACAGCAGGCGGCGTTGTATCAAAAAACGATGCAGGCGGCAATGCAGGAAATAGAAGGCTGCGACGGCAAAGACCCGCAAACTTTGTTCAAACGGCAGGGGTTGGTGCTGCAAATGATACTGGCGCTCAAGCAAATATGCAATCACCCGACGCAATTCCTGAAAAACGGCAAATTTGACGCCACATTATCGGGCAAAACGGAGCTACTGTTCGAACTGTTGGACAGCATCGTGGAAAGCGGCGAAAAAGTATTGATTTTTACCCAGTTTAAAGAGATGGGCGAGCTTTTGGAGCGTTTCATTACCGAGCGTTTTGATGAAAGTCCGATGTTTTACCACGGCGGTTGCACGGTTAAAAAACGCGAAGAGTTAGTACATCGTTTTCAGCATAATCGCGCCGACAAAATATTTCTTCTTTCGCTCAAAGCCGCCGGCACGGGACTAAACCTCACCGCCGCCTCACACGTTATCCACTATGACCTGTGGTGGAACCCCGCTGTTGAAAATCAGGCAACAGATCGCGCATTCCGCATCGGGCAAGAAAAGAACGTGATGGTGCATCGCATTATTTGCAAGAACACTTTCGAGGAGCGCATAGACGAAATGATTCAAAAAAAGAAACATCTTGCACAAATGACCGTTGCAACAGGTGAAAATTGGATAGGAAAATTGAGTAATAAGGAGTTGAGAGAGATATTCGGGTAGGAAAAAAAATTGTATAAAATTTAACCATGACAACAAAACCATTCAAAAAATTGCCCTACGGCAAATCGGATTTCGAGGTCATCAGGACAAGAAATTTTGCTTACGTAGACAAGACGCGTTTCATCGAACAGTTGGAGGATGAGGCAAATTCTTACCAATTTTTCATTCGTCCGCGCAAGTTCGGCAAGAGCCTGTTCTTGTCGGTGCTAACCAATTATTATGATATTCGTAAGGCGTCGCAATTCGAGCAGTTGTTTGGCGATTTGTATATCGGCAAAAACCCTACGCCTCTGAAAAACAGTTACGCAATAATGAACTTCAACTTTTCGGGACTGAATACCAGAAGCGAGGAGGGGTTTGTTGCGTCTTTTGCAGAGAAAATACGCGATACTGTTTTGACTTTTATTGACGATTATCATGAATACTTTCCCCGCGCTAACGATTTTATACAAGAAATTCAATATGATAAACGAGGTGTTAGCGCCATGAATGTCGCTATTCGAATGATGCAAAATAAAAAATTCAAACTCTTTGTCATCATAGACGAGTACGACCATTTTGCCAACGATTTGATTGCTATGGGCAGCCACAAGGGCAAAGATTTTTATAAAAAAATGGTTGAAGCCAACGGTTTGGTGCGCGATTTCTACGAGATACTCAAAATAGGTACCTCTACCGTCATTGACCGTATTTTCATTACCGGAATTTCGCCCGTGATGCTTGATAATTTGACCAGTGGATTCAATATTGCCGACAATCTGACTATAAAATTGCGATACAACGAAATGATGGGCTTTACGCAGACGGAGGTAGATGCGTTAATGCGCGAAACAGGCGTTGTTCCCGCCAAAATAGAAATAGATATGACCACATATTATAATGGTTATATGTTTCACGGCGACGGCGAAAACCGACTGTACAATTCTACCATGGTTCTTTATTTTTTTAAACTTATTTTGAACGATGAAGAAACAACAGCCGAAAACATTATCGACTCCAATCTAAAGACCGATTACGGACGGCTGCGACAATTAGTGCGAAATGAAAAAAACAGAGATACGCTGGTAGAAATTATTAAGGAAGGCAGTATCGTTTCCGGTATTGCAAAAGAGTTTCCAATGGATTTGATGTATGACGAGGAGTACTTTCTTTCTCTGCTTTTCTACATGGGATTGCTCACCATAAAGGAAAACTATCTCGGTGAATATCGTCTGCAGATTCCCAACTACTCCATTCGCACGGTGTTTTGGGATTATCTTGACCGCATGGCACGCGAATCGTCTCCCGACATGACCATCGACACACGACATTTAAAAGATGCTATCCATCAGATGGCTCTAAAAGGCGACGTGCATACATTTATAGAATATATCTCGCAAAACGCTTTCAGCAAGTTGTCAAACAACGATTTGAAGCGCTTTGACGAAAAATACATCAAAATTTTGATGCTTTCCTATTTGTTCCAAAGCAATGTTTACGTGGTGATGAGCGAATTTGAAACAGGCGATGGATATAGCGATATTTTCCTGCAACGAAATCCAAAACTGCCGGAAGTAAAGTATGAATGGCTTTTAGAATTGAAATATCTGAAAGCAGACGACGAAAAAAGTTTGCCCAAAGCCAAAAAAGAAGCGGAAGAACAATTGCATCGATACATGCAGGCATACCGACTAAACGGACGCTCCGATTTGAAAACGGCAATAATCGTGTTCATCGGCAAAAATAGATTTGAACTGTACGAATGACCATTATGAAGATTATGAAGTGTGAATCATTGAATCAAAAATCAAAAATGTTATGTTCTTTCACTTGAAAATCATGTTGCGTAATTTGCGTCGCGGCGGGGTTTACTCTGTCATCAATATCGGCGGCTTGGCTATTGGCATGGCGGCGTTTATAATTATTATGCTGTGGGTGTATCACCAGTGGAGTTACGACCGTTTTCACGACAAGGACAAACATCTTTACAAGCTGTGGTGTTATGACGAGGCAAACGGAAACTTTTCGAATGTTTCCTATGCTATTGCGTCAAGTCTTTTGGACGAATATGCGGGGATTGCAAACACGACCCGATACTCTGAAGTTGAGTTGCCGTTTGCGCTCGGCGGGAACGACGGCGTCAATCTTGTTTTTTCATACGAAAATAGCAACACCATTGTTGCGGCTACGGCAGACACCAGCTTCCTGAACATGTTCAGTTTCCCGCTGTTGCGCGGCAACGCTTTTACGGCTTTGACAGACCCGTATTCAATCGTTATCACCGAGAGCTTTTCCCGACGCTGGTTTGGCGAGACAGACCCGATGGGTGAAACAGTTTTGGTGAATGGAGTGATGAATTTCAAAGTAACAGGCATATTAGCCGACCTGCCCGACAATACGGCTTTCGGGTTCGAGGTATTGATACCGCGCAATCGTTTTGAATTTGATGACTCATGGCATCCATCCGGCGCCGGCAACTGTACCTACGTTGAATTATCGCCCGGCGTAGACGTGAAAACGGTTAGCGCATCCATCCGTGATATTGTTGCCCAGCACACCGGCGGTCGCGTCGCTGCCCAAACATATCTGCAACACATTTCCAAATGGCATCTCTACAACAGGTTTGAACAGGGAGCGTCAGTTGGCGGACGTGTTGAAACATTGCGCATGTTTTCATTGATAGCATTGCTGATATTGCTGATTGCGTGCATCAACTTCATGAATTTAAGTACCGCCAAAACTTCCAAATATGCCAAAGAAGTGGGCGTCCGAAAAGTGATTGGAGCGCGTCGCTCATGGTTGGTATTCCACTTTTTGAAGGAATCGACGTTAATTGCCGCTATTGCCGGCATCTTTACGCTGTATATCGTATTAGTTTGCCTGCCGTTTTTCAATGCCATCGTGGGCGAAAATCTCAACATGAATCTTGGTAATGGCATTTTTTGGATGGCTTGGATTCTTCTTATCCTGATTACCGGCGTTTTGTCAGGCAGTTATCCGTCGTTTTACCTTTCATCGTTCCGTCCTGTGAAAGTTCTCAAAGGCGTCTTAAAAGTCGGAAACGGACTGATAACCCCGCGCAAGGCGCTTATTGTAACGCAGTTTACCTTTGCGATTGTTCTGATTGCTTCTACATTAGTGATCAATCGCCAGATACAATATACCAAATCACGCGATACAGGATATAACAGGGATCGGTTGGTCAGTTTTATGATCACCGACAGGTCGCGTCCCTACAGAGAACTCATACGCCGCGAACTGCTTGAGACAGGTGTTGCCGAATCGGTATCCATCAACTTTGCATCAATGGTAGACAGCGAGAGTAAATTTGCGGATAATTTTCGATGGAGAGGTAAAGACCCCGGCAGCCAGATTGTCATTGAGCGCAACTATGCCGAGGCAGACTGGGCTAAAACCACCGGCGTGCAAATCATACAGGGACGCGATATTGATATTCGCGCGTATCCGTCCGATTCCACAGCCGTGCTGCTCAACGAAACCGCTGTAAAAATTATGGGATTCGACGATCCCATTGGCGAGATGATCTACGAATGGGATCAGGCATACCGCGTGGTGGGCGTGGTGAAAGATTTTGTGCTTGAATCGCCTTTCGACCCGATACGCCCTATGGTCATTGGCGGTCCCGCAAGAGGCTGGTTCAACAATGTCAATGTCAAATTGAGCGCTCATGGAAGCATCGCAGAGAAACTGGGTCAGATGGAAGAGATTTACAAAAAATACGCCTTTGGCGAACCGTTCATGTACCACATTGTAGACGAGGCATATGCCCGTCGTTTCGACAAGGAACAGCGTATCCGTTCGTTGGTGAGTTGGTTTGCCGCGCTGGCGATATTCATTTCCTGTCTTGGCTTGTTTGGATTGTCGGCTTATATGGCTGAAAACCGCCGCAAAGAAATAGGTATACGTAAAATATTGGGCGCTTCGGTAAGCGACGTTGTTATTTTGCTATCCAAAGAGTTTTTTATTTTGGTAGTGATTTCCGTTGTTGTTGCTTCACCTATTGCATGGTGGGCAATGGAAAAATGGCTGACAAACTTTGCATACAGGACGGATATACCTTTGTGGCTGTTTTTAGCGGTTGGGGGAATCAGTTTGGGTATTGCGCTGTTGACGGTGGGCTTCCAGGCTATAAAAGCGGCAATTGAAAATCCGGTGGATTCAATTATGAAGTGTGAATGATTGAATAATTGAAACGCATCAAGAGTGAATAATCAACCATTCAAGTCCAAAATAACAATGTTAGCATCTCTGATTTTTTTTAAATCTATATCGGCTGTAACAAGCGGCAGGTTAAAATATTTGGCTGTTGCGACAATAATGGCATCGGGTATTTTGACTGTGTATTGTTGTTTCATAGATATGGCAATTTCTTTAAAAGTACATAAAAATTTTATATTTCAATAAAAAAATAATTAATAAAATATGAACAGTATCGTTTTTCACTTAAAAATCATGTTGCGCAATTTGCAACGCGGCGGAGTTTATTCCGTCATCAATATCGGCGGCTTGGCTATTGGTATGGCTGCCGCAATCCTGATTCTTGCATGGATATACCACGAGTGGTCGTATGACCGTTTTCATGCAAAGGAAAAGAATCTGTATGTGGCTTATAACCGCACTGCAGTTGATGGAGAACTGTTATGTCAGGACTGGACGCCAACGCCTTTGGTACCAACCCTGAAAACAGATTACCCCGAAATCGCCGCAGCGGCAAGAATGAGAAACTATCTCACGTTTCTTTATGCCAACGATGATGTAAAGTTAAAAATTCAAACCAACTTTACTGAGCCCGACTTTTTAACGATGTTCGATTTTCCTCTGTTGCACGGCGACAGGGAAACAGCGTTGAATGACCCCTATTCTGTGGTTTTAACCGAACAGGCTGCCATCCGAATGTTTGACGAAATAAATCCTGTGGGACAAACGCTTTTGTTCAACAGTCAATATTCAGTGACGGTTACCGGCGTGATGAAAGACTTGCCCGACAATACGCATTTTCAATTTGAAGCATTAGCGCCTGTGGAATTATTCAAAACTATGGGCGGGTTTAGCGACCATTGGGGCGAAACTCATTGGCAAACATACGTGGAATTACATCCAAATGCCCGTTTAGATTTGTTCAATGAATCTGTGCGTGGCATTATCAAGGCGCATACCGGAAATACGGCTGATACAGAAGTGTTTTTGTATCCGCTCGGCAGGCGACATCTGTATTCCGTATTTGAAAACGGAAAACCCGTTGGCGGAATGATCAACACATTACGCATTTATGGCGTTATCGCAGGGCTGATTTTATGGATTGCATGTATCAATTTCATGAACTTAAGCACAGCGCGCAGCCAAAAACGGGCAAAAGAAGTTGGCGTTCGTAAAGTGATGGGCGGTAAACGCTTGTCGCTGATAAGACTCTTTCTTGGCGAATCAATGATGGTTTCGTTCATTGCAGGGTGTACAGCATTGATTCTTGCCTTGATGGTTTTACCGGTATTTAATACTTTGATGGGGCAACAAATAATATTAAATCTGACAAACGGCTGGTTTTGGCTGGCAGGATTGGGATTCGTTTCGTTTACCGGTTTATTGGCGGGCAGTTATCCCGCCTTCTATTTGTCGTCTTTTCGTCCGGTAAAAGTTTTGAAGGGTGTTTTAAACAGAAAGCAGGGTGCGGCATTTTCACGAAAGGTTTTGGTAGTGGTACAGTTTACCGTTGCCTGTGCGTTGATAGTATCTACTTTAGTGATTCATCGCCAGGTCGGATATGCCCGCGACAGGGAAAGCGGATACAATAAAGACCAACTGTGTTATGTTCTTTTGGAGGGAGACATCAACAAAAACTATGAACTTATCAAACATGATTTGATGAGTTCGCAAGCAGCGATCTCAATAACAAGAACAAGCGCGCCCATGTCAATGTTATGGGGCAACACATGGTGGGGCGTCGATTGGCAGGGAAAAGACCCGAACACAAGACCGCTTTTTGACATGTATTTTACAGACGCCGACTGGGCAAAAACGGTGGGTATCCGCCTCGTCGAAGGACGAGATATTGATATTTATACCTTTCCCACAGATTCTACCGCCATGCTATTGAATGAATCGGCTGTGAAAGTGATGAATTTCGACGACCCGATTGGCGAAATCGTCAGTTTGTTTGGCAGGGACTGGCGCGTAGTTGGCGTGGTGAAGGATTTTATCATTCAATCGCCTTACGAAACGGTGAACCCCATGGTAATAGGCGGACCTTCAGGAGGAATACATGTGATGCACATCAAGTTAAATGGCGCTAACCACATGGCTGATAATCTGGCTAAAGCGGAACAGATATTCAGACAATTCAACCCATCGTATCCATTTGACTATCATTTTGTAGACGAACAATATGCCCTCAAATTTCAGAATGAGAAAAAAATGGCAACATTGGCTAACTTATTTGCCGGATTGACGATTCTTATTTCCTGTCTCGGGTTGTTTGCGTTGGTGGCTTACATGGCTGAAACACGCCGCAAAGAAATCGGCATACGCAAGGTACTGGGCGCTTCGGTTTCAGACGTTATTATTTTGCTGTCAAAAGAGTTTTTAATTCTGGTAGTCATTTCCGTTGCAGTAGCCTCGCCGATTGCATGGTGGGCAATGGAAAAATGGTTGACCAACTTTGCATACCGGACGGATATACCCTGGTGGTTGTTTGTAGCGGTTGGAGGCATCAGTTTGGGGATTGCGCTGTTGACGGTAGGTTTTCAGGCGGTGAAGGCGGCGATTGAGAATCCGGTGGATTCAATTATGAAGTGTGAATGATTGAATAATTGAAACACGTCAATCATCAATTAATCAATTATTCACAATTCATAATTGGCTGTATTTTTCCTTTAGTTCTTCGCTCAAAAACGATTTTTCTTTTTCCTCATGATTGCCCAGCCGATAAATGCAAAGCCACCCACCACAATAATCGGCGCAAGCGTAATCCTTCTGAAACTGAATATTTCGGGATTAAACACGTTCGGGTCGGTTGATTTACCGCCTGCCATCAGTAAAAAACCGATCACCAGAATACCTACACCAATGGCAATATATTTGAAATTGTCCTTTTCGATGGCAAATTCTATTTCGTTTGACGATTTTGGATTTTTGCTTTGCTGAGCGGGGCTAAAGGTTTTTGATTTTTGATTGATAATTCTTGATTTCATATTGTTCATTTGATTTTGATTGTCAATAATACAGTTCGTCCGTTTTGATTTTCAAATATTTATTCACGGCAAAATAGGTGGAAATCCAACTCAAGCTAATCCCCAGAAAGAAAACTATCAAAAACAATCCGCCAAGTATTTGCACGTCGCGTATGCTCAATATTCCTTCTAACTGATTTTCAGCCCAATAGAGTGATAACGCCAAAATCGCTATCGCAATAAACGCGCTGTATATGCCATGCAACGCGCTACGCCAAAGAAATGGACGCCGGATAAACGAATTGGTAGCTCCTACCAGTTGCATGGTACGAATCAACAGTCGGCGTGAATATACCGACAGCCGAATGGTGTTGTTGATCAGCGATACGGCAATAATAACTAACAACGCGCTGAAAGCGAAAATAAAAAGACTTATTTTTTCAATATTTTCGTTGATGAGATGAATCATGGTCTTCTGGTACGACACTTCCTTCACCTCGTCGAACGCTTGCAGGCGTTTTTCGATGCCGTCGATGCTGTCAATGTTGGCATAACGGGCGTCTAATTTGACTTCAATCGAAGATGATAACGGATTGTAGCCCAAAAATCCAACAAAATCCTCGCCCAATTCCTCTGTAAACTCCTTTACAGCGTCTTCCTTGTCAATAAAGCGAGTAGAGCGAACATAAGGCTCGGCGTCTAAGGTTCTCTGAAGGCGGTAAATTTCTGCTTCCTTCGATTGATCTTTCAAAAAAACCGAAAAACCGATATTTTCCCGCACATATTTGCTGATGCGGTGGGCTGTGAGCAACAAAATCCCTATCGTTCCCAACATGCACAAAACCAGCGATATGCTGATAACCGCCGTAGCATAGGAACTGCGTAACCGCCTTTGTATCAATTTTGTTTCCTTACTCTTCATTTTTCGATGATGACGGTTGCAAAAGTAGTAATTTTTTGATATATCTTTATAAGTTTTTTTCAAAAAAGTTTGCTTTTCAAAAATTTGTCATATCTTTGCACTGTAATTTTAAGCGAATTTGTTCAAGGCAATAGTCGGGTTCAAATCCCGAATCGTTCACGGATCTAGGTGGGAACCTAGAACCTCATTTAGCCGGTGATTTATTGCCGGCGTTTTTTATTCTCCCACCCCCACCACATAGAAGTTATTAACTGTTAATAACTTCTATGAAAAACGGTAAAAACGACAAACACCTGCAAAAAGTATTACAAGTGTTTGTCTTTCAAGTGACCCCGGAGAGGCTCGAACTCTCGACCCATTGATTAAGAGTCAATTGCTCTACCAACTGAGCTACGGAGTCAGGTTTTTTTGAAGGCACAAAAGTAGAGAAAAA
>Ga0099364_10011102_pt1 | contig 12333 bp, 2 predicted proteins | sample TergutTh196P3_FD_73070 | JGI IMG/M metagenome (GOLD analysis project Ga0099364, IMG submission 73070) | Microcerotermes parvus P3 segment gut microbial communities from Pointe-Noire, Republic of the Congo - Th196 P3 | ecosystem: Host-associated > Arthropoda: Insects > Digestive system > Gut ... | reverse complement strand
CGCTGTGGGAAGGGCGGCGCCGCCATTGGCCGTAAACAGGTTCACCGCATTGGCGGTGGTCGATACAGGAATAGCAACACCATTATTCGCCTGCTGCAGGGTGCGGTCTGCGGTCTCATCAAAGGGAATGGTTACGCCGTCATTTGCATCGCGCAAGGTGGGGCTTATCGCTGCAGCAGCCGCTGGAATCGTCTGGCCCAGGGCCTGCTGAAGAGTATAGGTCGTACTGGTCAATGCATCCCAGTCATCATCACTAAAGCCGCCGTCCAGGTTGAGCCAGGGTTTGGGGACTAAACGGGCTGCCGCCGCGGTAGTTCCTCCGTCAACAGTGCCGGGCTGGCCGCGCAGATTGTACCGGTACTTTATCGCCCCGGCATAATTATCAAAATAACTCACATGGATATGCTCCGAGCCGCCGTTATCAACAGAGGTAATAATACGCGGCCGGGCAAACTGGTCGGTAGCCGGCGGCGTTGCATCATTGGGGGCGTTTTGGGTACTGGCCTTATGCCACGTACTTTGTACCAGATATTGGTTATTTTGACCTGTCCATTGCTGAATATTGGGGGATGCGCCCTGGGGCCCGGATATGTATGCGCCGCCAAGAGTCCGCCATGTTTGCTGAATACCGGACCTGCCGATAATGCTGTACGTTGTCCATACCGTGCCGGTATTGCCCGCATTGGCATTGGGGCTGACATATATATCACTGTAAAAAATGGGATCAATAAACCGGGCAACCGGTGTCCGTATACCATTGGGGGTAAGGGCGCTGTTGGTAAAACCAAGAGGCGCCGCATTGCTGCCAATGACCGTACTGCCATCCTGGCTTCCAGTTGTGGTGGCATTTGGTAAGCCGCCCTCGTTATGGCTTGACCAAAGAACACCGTCATAGGGGTTTATCGACATGGCCGGATCGTCAATAACCCAGTCATTATCATTCAAGGCGCTATTATTAGAGGGGAAGAAACCCCGGTCGGCGGCAGCGGTATTGTTGTCATTTGACTGCCAGATATGCACGGAGGTAAAGTCGTCCCACAGGCGCGAGCCGTCAATGCCCCGCTGGGATTCCATATTCCAGGGCTGTACATAGTATCTGCCGCCGGTAATCCGCGCATCGCTGGTATTGACTGCATGGTATACAAGTCCGCCTGCTGTAACGTTTAAACGTACCGTACCCGGAGCGGCATTCCTGTGTACCCTGAAGAAGCGGTAGCGGGAAGGATTCGTGTCCGTTAACCCGTGGCTGCCCACATGATCGGATGAGGCATTGGCGGTAACGACCGTATTGTACGTATCCGATGCCGGCTCGGTTGCGCCGGGTAATAAGATCCGTGTGGTATAACCGGTACTGCCCAGGTTAAAGCCGGTAACAATAACTCCTTCGCCCTGGGTTTCGTAAGTGGCTGTTTCGGCCAGACCGCTTCGGGCCAAGGCATACCAGCCCTGGCGTGAACGTTCATTATGGTAGAACCTGCCCTGATCCCGCCTAAAGCCGGTGATATAGGGCCGTATTGCCATGGGAATGGTATTGTATTTGCGGATTCCTGCTGTCAAATCGGGGTTATAGGGGCCTAAGCCGGCAATAACACCCGTGTTACCGGCATTTGCTTCTGTTATATCAACGCTTCTGGAATTGACCAGGTTTTGATCGGTATGGGCATTAAAGGCCTGTGCTCTGACGGTAGGATTCCCCACAACCATGCCGGTGGGGGTGGTCTCGGTATTCCACACATAGGCCCATTCCACCCGGTGGCGTTCCAGGTCTATGGCATCGGTGAAGAATACATTGCCGGTCTGGGCAGCCGGCACCCGTAACACGCCGGTATTCGACGAGCCGGGGACGGCGGTATCCGCTTCCAGTATGGTAATGGAAGCTGTGCCAATATGCAGGACAACCCGTGTAATGCGCTGGTCGTCCTCGGCATAGCCGCGCAGGACTACCCGGCCGCTGACCGTGTCCGTATCAAAGAAATAGGTAGGATCGGCAAAGGGCCGCTCAAGGGTTTGAACCGCTGCCGATACCGCGCCGCCCATCTGGGCGCTGGTTAAACTTGTCCCGGCCCTCGGCTCAATGTGGCCGGATTTAGCCAGGTCAAGTACATTTTCCGTGGTGTTCCACAGACCGCCGCGCAGACGGTGCTGGCCTGTTGCCTGGGGAGTCAGGGCCTGGGCCATGGTCTGATTTGTCGTGACCCCTTCTGTCAGGGGGTTCAGATCGTAGAGCTGGGCAAATGGCGGTGTGATATCGTTGTTGTTCACCCTGAGAGATAACAGGGCAAAGTCGCCGAATGCGTCATTCTGCGGGCCGTCAAAAACCTTGACAATAAACAGGGAATGGGTATCCCACAGATCCCGCGCGGTAATCGAAGACGGGTAACTATGGATGTTCGACCGGTACACTGTCTCGGTAAAGTCGGGGGTAAAGTCGCGTATGGATGTCCCTGCCGTTGTACCGAAAGCTGCGCTGCGGTAGACAAATTCGGCATTCCGGGCATGGCTCTCGGTGGGAGACGGCTCTCCGAGGTAGAATGCATCATCGAGGACCAGGTTGGCCGGTGTTGTACCGGTGTTCAGGGCCCATACAGACGGGGCGCCGTAATCGCCGGTAAAATTATCGGTTTCGACAATGATTTCGGCGCCGTTGACGGTGGCCATAAAGGCAAGGCCCCGCACAGGACTCAGGTCGGGTACGCCAAAGCTGCCCCAGGGGAAGTTCATTCCCGGATCATTGATGATGTAGACCTGGCCGGCCTGAATATTGGGGAAATTTCTGTTCGCCGCATTGAAGAAACTGGTGCCGGTTAACAATTGCGAGCTCCGGACATATTCAAAGCGGAATGTCCTGTCCTTGTTGGCGGACGGCTGCTGGAGCATGTCTATCCGCAGGGCAAGGAGCTGTCTGCGTACATTAAACGGCAGATCGTGTACCCGGCCATAGGGGTTTGTCTCGCTGAGCAGCCTGGTATCGTAGTTATAAATACCCCGTGCAATGTCGCCGGCGGGAGTGCCGGGAATACTGCTAAAGGCATTGCGGATAGTGTTCATCGGCAGAGTAGGATCGGTTGCAGAAAACGAGCTGGATGCTACAGTTAAATTGCCGGTGCCGCTGATGGCTGTTTGTAAATTTGTTCTGTGGTGGATTTCCGTCCCCAGGGTAAACCGATCGATCCGGGGGATACCGTTCATCACTACCAGCCGCTGGCGGTAGTAGGCGGCATTGCCGGCCTGGTCGTACACGATAAAGTGCAGGGTAACAGGGCCCGATGTTATCCGGGTACTGTCTAAAACGGCATACCATGAATTGCCCAACTGTACGCCGCTGGGGCCAAAGCCCATGCGGATCTGGTGGCCGTGGTGGGTCTGTCTGGCCTGGGGATCGTTGCGGTCGATGATAAGGCTGCTGTGGTTGCCCGTAGACGCGCCGTCAGCAAATGCCTGGGGTACGCCTATGGCGATCAGATCCGCCTCGGTAACACCGGCGGGCAGCCGTAAACCTTCAGGCAGGGAGCCGCCGCCCTGGAATGCCTGGTATCCGGTTCCGTGATTAAGCTCGTTCCAGGGAATGGATCGATTCCCAACGCCGTCTATATTCCGTGAGAACCAGACCAGCACCTGACGCAGTCCGTTAACCTGACCAAAGTCGCCCATGTCCCCGCCGATACTGGCAGCAGAACCGGCAATGTTGGCATTCAGCCGGTACATGCCCTGGGGCGGTACATTGTCAATGGGAAGGGCCGCATGAATAGTGGTGCTGAACGGCACAGAGCGGGACGTTTCGGTCGCCGAAAGACTGACAAGATGAGGTTCTGCAAGGTTGGCATAATGACCGTTTTCTAAAATTGCCGTATTAACATCAATGACGACAATCCATTCAAAATACCCTTCGGCGGTACGCTCCATAGCCTGTGATGAACCAAAGTTGTGCGATTGTCCCGCAGGTACGGTGATCATTTCCAAATGCTCAGACTGACCCGGATTCCACACGAGGAAGGTCCGCTCCTGGCTGCCGGTATTATTGACATTACCGGGATTGAGCAGGGTTAAAGGCTGGGCCTTCAGCGCAATGCCGGGATTCGTTGCAGCATTGTACGCGCCGCTGTCCATGGCGCCCAGGTGCTGGCTATAGGTAGAAGCGTTGTATGTATGAGCGGGATCAAGGAGGTTAATATTGTCGCTGCCCCTTGTCCATGTTATGGCTCCAACGCCGGAGTCGTGCCGTACCATGATGCTGTACGCGGCGCGCCGGCGGATATTCGTGGTAAACACACTTCCCCAGTTATTAAAATCGGGGGTATCGGTGCTTCTGCCGGCAATTACCCGCTCGTTGAGGAATTCCGGCGCATCGTTTACCACAATGGCGCTGACCGACCGCATGGCGCTGAGAAGCCCCTGTGCAGGACTCCAGTCGCCGCTTGATCCAATGGCATCGTCCCACATGGTATCTTCGGCAATGACCTCGATGGTTATCCTGCGGCTGCCCGAGCCTCCCAGCGGATCAAGTTCGCCTTCGGTATTGATAAGCGCCCACCAGGAAACATTACTGCTGCCCCCGCCATTTGCCATATACCAGCCGGTCTGCTGCCCATCGGGAAGAGGATCGGTTGCAAAACCCAAGGAAGCGCTGGTACGCACCGTTTGGTTGCTGCCGGAACTTTCCCAGTTTTCATTCCATTCGGGGATAATCACATTGGTAAAGGGAATATCGTATTCATCCAGCACGCGGAACCAGACATTTCTGATTCGTACATTGTCAACGGCGCTGCCGGAAATACGGATTCTGCCGTTAACCATCCGCTGTGCTTCAGCTACCAGTTCGCTGGGGTTGTTTATGCGCTCAACCACCGGCCGGTCGCCCGCGGGGTATACCCAGAAATCAAACCTCTGCTGATTCCGGTTGCCTGCTTCATCAATGGCAAGCATGTACAGTACCATGCGGTTAACCGACTCATCGCCGGGGATGGGCTGGCCGTTAAATGTCAGGCCGCCCACAGAGTCCGCGCGCTGATCCGGCCCCAGGTAGCTGTTATTCCACAGGAAGCGGGTATTGGGGATGAGGATATTGGCTGTCGCTAACCCTTCGTTAATTTCCGCCAATGTTGTGCCGCCGCTTCCCTGCAGCCTGTACGGGTTGCCGGTAATTTGGCCGTTGTTAAAACGCCAGCCGTTCGTTTCCAGCCAGGCATCGGTGATGGTACTGGGGAGGGAAGCCGGCAAGACAAAGTTACCGCTGGTATACGGCGCTACATAGTATGCAACACGGGACACGGGGCTGAACTGTTCTTTGGTAAAGATACCGCGCAAAAGAGAGCGGCCAGTTATGGTTTCTGTGCCGCCGCCGGGGTTAAGCGCAACAGTTGGCGCTGAATTGTCCAGAACAAAATCGATGGTGGAAGAAGCCGATCTTTGCGCTCCGTCCGTTACCGTCACGGTGATGAAATACCTACCGGAAACCCAGGGGATCCCTGTCGGACTGCCGGCCATTTGCGGATCAAGGTTTACCGTCCGGTTCCAGGCAGCGCCGCTTGAAGGAGAGCCGACAGTCATTTGGCCGGCCGGCACATTGAACCCGCCGGCAGGAGCGCCCGGTCCGTTTATCACTGCAGTAACGGCAGCAGAAACGGTATTGGCATCACTTGCCGTAAAGCTAAAGCTGACGGTATTGTTACCGGGATCATTGCGGTAATAGGCCCGCAGGGTATCCCATTCAATTGCCGGATTTTCACGATCGATAAAGTATTCCCGCCATTCGGTAGTGGGATTGCCGGCCTCACTTGGATCGGCATGGAGGGACCAGTCCTTAACAAAGATGCCCAGCCGGTACCGGCCTTCAGCCGCAGGGCTGATAAGCGTCCAGTTGATTGTCTGCCGTCCGTCTGAAGGATCGGGGGCATGGATGAATGGCCAGCTATTGACTGCCGGTTCGCTTGTTACCCAGATATTGTTATGGAAATATTCCCAGACGCCGGTATCATAATTCCACTTTGAGAAAATATGCCGTAATTCCTGTATCCTGTTGGCATCGGAGGCAAATCCGGTCAGGCTGACATCGGTACTTTCAAAGATCACCGCTGTGGATTCAAGGTTAAAGAAATCAACAACAGGCTCAACGCTGTCCAGGAAGAAATTCCATGATCGGGCCGGAGAATCCCGCAGAGCCAAATCCCTGGCGCTCATCACAATACTGCGCCGGATTGAATCGTCATTGCCCAGGGTATGGAGGTCTTTTGCCAGTATATTGAGAGTCCAGTTCCAGTGATAAGGATTATTCTGATCGCGGACAATACTCAGACGGCCCGTTGGTACGTCCATTTCGGTTGAACGGTACACTGTACTGTTATCCAGGCTCCATACCGGGATGGTATCTACGGTAAAGCGCACCGGGTAGGGATCGTTGGGGAAGGCAAGGAGGGCGGCGCTGATCATGCTCAGGTTATGATCGCTGACCGTGCCTTCAAGGGTAAAGACCACGGCATTGCTGTTCTGTACAGCAAAGTCGGAGCTGAATACCCGTTCATTTTCCTGCATTGCCTGCCCGGTAATACCGGCAACCGTAATGGTAAAATCATCGGCAACAGGCATTTCGGGAGGGGCGCGGTCAATAATAAAACGCAGGCCGCTGATTGTTCTGACATTACCCAAAGCATCCTGGGCTGTTATGTCAATGGTATGCTCACCGTCATCAAAACCGGTACCTGGAATGGCTATGCTCCAGGTGACGGTTCTGCCGCTGTTGCTTGTATTGGTAGGCACCAGGGGTATGGGCGCCGATGCCAAGCTGTTGCCGTCAAAGAAGAATTCCGCGCTGGTAACCGCCGAGAATTCATCGTCAAATCTGCCGGAAATAAAGATATCCCTGCCCGGCTCGCCCCTGATAACCGACAACTCGGAAAGCGGCGCCGACGGATTGGTAACATCATTGATGTTAAACGAAATATCCGGCCCCGTGGTATCCTTGTTGAACGTAAAATCTACGCGGGCCCTGTTGCCGGCCCCGTCGGCAGCTTCGATGGTAATGGAATACATGTCATCGGGAAAACTGCTGTCAAATACCGGCGGCCATGTTCCCGGTACAGCGGAGAAGTCCCAGGGGAACTGAGTCCCATCGTAAGTCCCGTGACTGACGGGCGGATTGTATAATGGTATCCGGTGGGCCGCATCATTGTTAAAGACAATGTACACCGATTCAAGCCACGAATCGGCGACATAACCGGCAAGCCCTGCAAGGAGGGAAGCCCTGTCCCGGTACGACGGGCGGAAATCCCTGAAATTCGGATGATCTCTGTTCGGATCAAAGTCGTTAAAGAAAACTTGCGGATCTTCGGTTTTTATCACAAAGCTGTAAGCGGCATTCGTGCTGCCGGGAACATCCCGCGGGAAAATTCTCTGTACCGCGCCGATATAATTGGAATCGCCCGACACTGCGCCGTCGGGGTTCTTGTCCTGAGGCTCATCCCTGACCAAAATCTGGTAAAATTTGGGCCCCTGGACAATCCGGTTATCATCAAAGAAGAAATGACTGCGATTGGTAAATGTACCGGTAACATTAAATGTATAGCGAAGCGTTCCCGCACTCAAGTTTGCAGGAATGGGAATCCAGTCCTGATCGTCCGCTCCAAAGACCGGATTTCCGGATACGATACTCCGGGGGAACCGAATCCATACATACTGGTTAACGAGAATTCCCGCATTGACGGCGGGGTTAAACCTATCGTCATCGTCGACATTGCCCCGAATGGCAAGGTTCTCCATTCTCTGAACAGAACCCAACTCGGGCTGCAGACTGTCGTCGTCAATAACCGGATAGTCCCCTTCCTGCCATACGGTAAACCTGTTTACATCAGGGTTGATGCTGATGAGCAACTGGGCAGCATCATTTTTGTTGCCCGCTCTGTCCTCGGCAATGGCGTACAGGACATATACACCGCCGTCCTCAAGCAGCGTAGTATCAATGACCGCCTGATAGCGGCCGCCGGGCCTGCTGTCGGCGATGGTAAACTGTCCGCCGGTTCCGTTGGATCCGGTTGGGAAGGGTGTATCCCAGGAAGGTATAGTTGTATCGCTTGCACGCTGTACCCACCACCGCACATAGACATTAGTACCATCAATTCGTATGCCGTTGGCATCGGATGCCTGTATGAGAACAGGAACCTTGCCGTTAACCCTGAAAATACCGTCACTGTCCGCAAGACGGTTAAAATTAAATTCAACAATCTCTACGTCCGGTTTATCAGTATCCACCAGCACGGTATGGGTTGTCGTAACACGGGCATCGTAGAGATTCAGGAAGTCAAGGGCTTCAAGCGTAAAACGGCGTTCGTTATCCGGGTATGTAACCGACGGCGGATCAAAATTAATTCCGGCCAGGCTCCAGGTATATACACGGTAACCATCGGCAAGATAGCTGTCACCGGATGTTATTTCGGTAAGGGGAATCTTTGTTGATGCACTGGAAAGCGCCAGGCTCGGAGTAATAATATCAGGTCTGAAGATAATCCACAGATGCTGCATTGCCAGCCGGCTTCGTACCCTTCCGGAAATTACCGATGGTTCATTGTTTTTAAGGTCATTATCCAGAGGCGTTACATCGTAAATGATTGGCTGTTCGGTGGAAACGGCAAAGATAATGGTCTTGCTGCCCGATGCTGTGGGAGGATCATCCCTCCACCTGGTGCCGTCAATGCTGACTTTGACGAATTTGTTATCCTGGTAATTAATTACCAACTCATAATACCCGTCATACAGCTGGGTAGCTCCCGGATCGGCATAGAGGGTTTGAGCCATTATTCGCTGACTCAGTGTACCGTTCCATTCCCTGCTGCTTCCCGGCTCTTCTGAATCCCTGCCGTTAAGGAAAGACCCGGCCGCTATGGGTATGGCAGGATCGCTGTTGCTTAAATCATTGAGCGTTATGGTAACATCACCCCTTTCAAGGCTGATGCCGTCATCATCGGTCAGGTTAATGATAATACCCTGATCCCTTTCCAGGATATTTTTCCGGGTTTCATTACCGGAAAGAAGGGTACCGTTCTCATCATAAATGAGATGGAGATCCTCCCAGGTATTTATGGGAGTATCGCCGGGGAATGCCGGATCGGTTTCGCCTGTGCCAAAAAGACCCGGCGTATACAATACAGGAATATCCGAATCATCGTCAATGTACAGCCTTTGCATAATAAAGCCAAGGTTATGCAGTGTGTCTTCGGCAATAATGTAGAGCCACTTGTATTGCTTGTCCCACAGGTTTGCCGGCGGATTGCCGCCATTGGAACTGGAGGTATTAAACCTGAAGTTATGGTTGGAGTCCATCGGATGGGTAACCGGACTGGTAATATTGACCCACCCCGAAGTGGGGCTTGTCGTCGTGTTAATATCGCTAAAGAACTGCAGGCCCGCCGCTGAAGGGTTCTCCCGGTATGCGGCAATCCGGTGCAGCATGGTATGTTCATTGGCAGGATCTGTAAGGGCGCCGGGAGCGTCGATGTCCCAGTCATCCTCTACAAACCATTTTACCTGGGGAACACCGTCCCGGTGCATGATCCCCATATTGGCAATGCGATCTACCACAACCTGTATATTGCCGTTCACCGTATAGTGGGCTCGATTGATAAGCCCCCCATGCTCTCTTGAACCGGTATCGGGAGGAGAATCCAATGCGCCGCGCATCGATCGTATCTGGACATCGGGGCCTTCATTATCCAGGTATAAAATATATTCCTGAACACGGATTAACCCGCTCATTGAGTAGACCGTTACCGTCAGAGTATAGGGATCGGGGCTGCTGGTGAATATTTTCTGACCATCGACCTCAAAACCGCCGTCTGCGGTAAACGCAAAGAAGGAACCATCGGAAAAAGCGCCCTCGCTCGTCAGCCATCCACGGTGCCCATTCTCGGCTCTCGTTGCATTGTTGGTATCATTGACATAGCCACGGTCAAAAAAGCCCTGCATTGATTCATCCCAGGCGATCCAGCCTCCGCGGCCGGTGGTACGATGCGCCCATTCAAGTGTGGCTCGGTCAATGGAATCGTTATGTGTAGCCCTGATTCGCAGGCGGAAATCCGGCCTGCCCGCAAGGCCTGTGGCAATTTTTCTGTCTGATGTCTGTTCAATATAGATATGCGGCCCCGGCAATGTATCTCCCGGAGGGATTACATCTTCGTTATTAATATAGATTTCGGGCCTTTCACCGCTTGAGACAAGCTGGACGGCATAATATTCAAAAAAATGCTCATCGGGGTCGGGGATCAAGCCGACAATTTCATCTTCACCGGGTAATGGGTCCTCGCCTTTCTGCGGATTAGGTCTGGGATACCGGAAAACAGCCGGATTATTGGGATCGTTATGGAAAAAAGTATCGGATGTGATAATTCTGAAGAAATACCTTCCCGTAGGTAAAGGTTCAAATTCCCAGCTTTCCCCGTTGAAAACGAGGTTATAGCTGATTTCTTCTGTAACAGGATCAACCGAAAATTCTGCCAGCCTGAAAGCAAAGTTGGCGGTATTCACCACTTCCCGGTCATAACGGTTTACGTAGGTCCACTGCTGATCTTCGGGAGTATGGTCAATGCCCGACAGGAACAGGCTTGCCCAGCCTTCCGGTTCGGACTCATTCTCTGACCATATTTTGATTTTGGGATAACCGGGCTTAATACCCCGGCGATCGGTAATCTGCCCTCGGATTTCAAAGCCGGTCATAATCGGCGGCGGTGTAAATATATCGCCCAAATCCAGGCTGGCCTGGGCAGGAGATGTCAACCTCACAATGGAGGGTCTGTTTTTAATGATGTATATCAGTTCCACCGTCTCGGTGCTTTGACTGTTATCAAGGGCACGGAACTGCACTTTGACGAATCCGTCTTCGAGCCCTTCCCCGCCGAAATTTTCAGTATCCAGAGGAAACTCCCAGGTAATTTCTTTCTGGTCGCCGCTGGTAAAGACAATACCGTTGTCCGTCCAGTCCAGAATCGGAGGAAGATTTTCGTCGATATTGAGGATTCTCACTTCTACATTACGAAGCTCACGGTAAGCGCTGGCATCTCCGGTAAAAGTAACATTCCCCCTGAGAAACGAGCCGGCAACAGGTTCTGTTACCATTATGGTGGGGGGCGAAACATCAACTTTTGGCCCCATATTGTTGGTAAACGGGTTATTACAGGAAAGAAAACCGGCTATTCCTACAGCAATAACAGCTGAAAATGTGAATGCTTTTCTCTTGAATTTCAACAGCATATATTTCCCCTATATATCATATTATACTACTATACAGGTGGAAAAAACTAGTACTTTTAAGTGAATTTATATCGAGGCTACTTGACTCTTTTTCCATTTTTTGGTCATAATGGCACACTTCGCAGTGCGAGCATTTTTTTGAGATTAGAAGGTTTGAACATGAAAACGATGTTTAAAAATCCTGCGTCAATAGAGCGGAAGTGGTTTGTCATTGACGCACAGGACAAGATTCTTGGACGTGTTGCAGCAAGAGCCGCATCCATTGTCCGGGGAAAAAACAAAGCGATTTACGCACCCCATCAGGAAATGGGTGATTATGTGGTGGTCATTAATGCCGAAAAAGTAGCTGTTTCCGGCAAAAAAGCCCAGCAAAAGTTGTATTATCGCCATTCAGGCTATGTTGGCGGGCTTAAAACCAGTACATACGCAAAACTAATTAACAAGCACCCCACCCAACCCCTGGAAAATGCCATTAAGGGCATGCTTCCCAAGGGACCCCTGGGGAGAAAACTGGCAAAAAACGCAAAAATTTACGCCGGGGCGGAACATCCCCATACCGCCCAAAACCCCACGGCGATTGAGCTTTAAGAGGAGTTATTGTGGTCAAGAATCTTGGTATTGGCACCGGAAGGAGAAAAACTTCGGTTGCACGGGTATATATTCGTGACGGAAGCGGCAAAATCACCATCAACGGCAGGGATATGGCGCATTATTTCCCCCAAACCGAACATGCGATTATGGTTCGCCAACCGCTCATGGTTACATCCAGCGAAAACAAGTTTGATATTATCATCAATGTATACGGCGGCGGAAGCAACGGCCAGGCAGGAGCCTGCCGCCACGGTCTTGCCCGTGCATTATGTCAGATTGATGAAGCAAATTATCCCAGTCTGAGAAGCAACGGCTACCTGACCCGCGATTCCCGCATGGTTGAGCGGAAAAAATACGGCCGGCGCGGTGCACGGCGGGCTACTCAGTTCTCCAAACGTTAAAAATATCCCGACTCAAGCAGAAAAAATCGCATTACAACTCGTTGCACGCGCCGAACAAACGTTTTCCGGCCTGACCCGAAAACTGGAAAAACGCGGGTTTGACCACCAT
>Ga0099364_10011101_pt1 | contig 12333 bp, 10 predicted proteins | sample TergutTh196P3_FD_73070 | JGI IMG/M metagenome (GOLD analysis project Ga0099364, IMG submission 73070) | Microcerotermes parvus P3 segment gut microbial communities from Pointe-Noire, Republic of the Congo - Th196 P3 | ecosystem: Host-associated > Arthropoda: Insects > Digestive system > Gut ... | reverse complement strand
TCTTGTGGGTGGGGTTAGGGAATAATACTCTCGAAACCGGCGACAGAAGTCTCGAATCGGCGACGAGCCCCCGCCAGGGATGAGTAGCGACCGTGCGCTACTGGCGTGCAGCCCAGGTGGTGGTGCGGAACGCGGTGACTGGCAGGGCCCACATGGCGTCGTCCAGCTCGCGGACTTCGGTGCCGGTGTAGACGACGAAACCGCGGTCGAGGCCCTTGCGGTCGCGCAGGGCGCGCAGTCCTTTCAGGTCGGCTGGGTTGACGCGAGAGGCGGCCTTGACCTCGATACCTATCCGTCGGCCCCCGAAAGCCTCGAGGACGATATCGACCTCGTAGAACGGGGTCCCGGCCTGGCGCCAGTGGTGGACCGTCGTGGTGTGCTCGGCCCAGGCGCGGGCGGCCAGGACCTGGTTGGTGACGTGGCTCTCCAGGAGCTGGCCGAATATCTCGCGGGTCGCCAGGATGTCGACTCCGGCGCGTTCGGTGGCCTCGACCGCCAGGCTGGTGTCCACCGGGTGGATCTTGGCCCGGGTGTGGCTCTGGTTGGCCGGTGCGGTCGCGAGGTTGGGCAGCCAGTGCAGGAGGAAGAGACGGCCGAAGACGCCCATGTACCGGTCGATGGTCCGTCTGTCGAAGTCGAGCAGCTGGGCCAGGCGGCTGGCGTTGAACGTCGCGCCGGGGCAGCGGACGAGCGTGTCGAGCGTGTCGAGCGCGATCGTGGGGTTGACCGCCATATCGGGCAGGGCGCTGGTCGACAGGACCGCGAGGGTGTCCGACGCGACACGTTCACGCAGGCGGGGTCGGGTCAGCCGGTCGCGTTGCAGGGTGTAGGCCGGGAAACCGCCGTAGGCGAGGTCGGCCAGCAGGTCGTCGTCGCTGGTCTCAGGGAGCGTGACAGGGCGGATATCGGCGTCGAAGAGAAGGTCGACGACGGAACCGGGCAGCTCGGCGACCTCCCAGGCTGTCAGCGGCAGCATCGTCAACCGGCTGGCCCGTCGCGCCAGTGGATCGGCTCCGCCGAGACCGGTCCGGCCGATCGACGCTGACCCGGTCAGGATGTAGTGGTTGCCCCGGCCGAGCGTGTCGACCTGTTCCTTGAGAACCAGGGGCAGGTCGGGCAGCAACTGGGCCTCGTCGATGACAGCGGGACGGGGCAGGCGGCGCAGCCAGCCCTCAGGGTCGTGCGTCGCGAAACGCAGGGTGGCCCGGTCGGCCAGGGTGGTGTACGAGTAGCCCGCCGGTTCGAGCTGGACGTGGGCGAGAGTCGTCTTGCCGACCGCGCGGGGCCCCTCGAGGATCAGCACCGGGGCGTCCTGCCGGGCCAGGAGAGCGTCGCCGACCGGACGACGGATGGTGCCAGTCACACTCAGAACTGTACACTCGATGCACTAATTTTTGTACATCCGATGTCCAGTTCTTCGGGTCGCGGTGACTGCGGCGCCAGTCGGAAAGAGCGCTCAGCCGACCGGTTCGACCAGGACGTGGGTGTCGGCCAGGAGCAGACGTAGATTGTCCGGGTCACCGGTGAGCACGACGACGGGCGAGGGCAGGGTGAGGGCGGTCGCGGCGACGACGGCGCCCACCGTGAGGTCCCGCGGCTTGCGCCTGGTGGTCGACGCCCGCAGCGCTCCGGCCCGCAGGGCGATATCGTCTGTGACCGGACGGGTGATCAGAAGCTTGACGGCCCGGCGGACGTTGGCGTCGCGCGGCGACCCGTCTGTCGTCTCAGTGAGCGTGAGCGAGGAGATGTACAGGCGGGCGTAGACCGACTCGGCGTAGGTCGTCCATGCATGGACGAGTTTTGCCTTCTGGGCCAGAAGAGTGAGTGCCTGGGCGTCGAGCAGTATCGAGCGGGGACTTGGTCTCACCCGCCGAACCGTTCCCTGAGCGCTTCGACCGCGGCGGGGTCGACTGGTCCGTGCTCAGCTGCGAGCTCGGCGTTGAGGTCGTGCAGCGCGTCACGACGCAGCTGCTCGGCGGCGGCCTCCGCGATATAGGCGGAGAAGCCGCCCTTGCCGACCCGTTCGTCGATATCGGCCGCGATCTGCGGCGGTAGCGAGATCGAACGCTTGTCCATCTTGGTCATTCCCATGGTGGGATGCTACCACAGTCCCTACCCTGCGGGCCCTTCAGGGCCGGATGTCCAGTCACCTGCGGTCGGCCCCAGGTGATGGTGCGGAACGCGACGGTCTGCTAGCTCGGTTCTGGGATGGTGACCGTGGAGAAGGTGTCGATGCTCTCAGGCCAGCGGGTGACCATGTTGTCGGCCTGCTCGGAGTTCAGGAATACGATGCGGTTGTACAGCTTGGCGTAGTCAGAGTTCTCTACGAAGTGCATCTCTATGCAGTACGGCAGATCGACGTAGCACTGGGCGTAGTGCTGCACGTCGGTGGTCCAGGAGAAATCGGGGCCGCGCGCTTTCTGGGGGTTATCGCTCAGTGACCAGGCGGTCTCTGTGATCTTCTGGTCGAGGTTTCGCCAGGCGTCGGCGCCCTGGGGGCTGGTCTTCCACCGGCTCAGGAATACGACGGCGGCGTCGATATCGGACCACACGCACCGGAACACCTCCTGCGCCCCGGCTGGCACGTAGTCGGCGGGGTCGACCTGAGAGCAGTCCGGCGGGTCGCCCTCGACCAGCGGAAAGGCGGTGAACGCGGTGGCCAGACCGGAGAACGGCGGGTAGGTCGGATCGGGCGCAGGGTCCGGGGGCTGTGACGTCGTCGGGGTGCCCGCGTCGTCGTTCGCGGTGGGCCAGAGCACCCCGATGGTGACGCCGATGGCCAGCGTGACGATGCAGGTCAGCACCGTGGCTAGTACCCGACGACGGTGCGGCGCTGCCGGTGGGTCAGGGTCGGGTCCCAGGGCTCCGAGGGCGTGCGGCGCGGTGACGGCTGCGGGTGGGGGTGCCCAGACGGTATCGGTGGGCTGGGGCTGGGTGAGCCGCCGGACAGCCTCGGGCAGGGGCATGCGCTGGCGGGGGTCGGGCCAGCACAGCCCCTGGGCGATCGCGGCCAGGCGCTGGCCCAGCGGTCCGCCCGGGAGGTCGGGCGGCAGCCGGCCGTCAGGGCCGGGGGTTCCGCCGGTGAGCATCCAGACCAGCAGAGAACCCAGGTACCAGGCGTCGGTGTAGCGCCCGACGGTGGTCTCGCCTGCGAGCATCTCCGGGGGAAGGGAGAAACCGCGGTTGCCGACGATCTGGGTGTGGGTCGAGGTGCGGTCCGCGGCGACGGTGTGGGCGATGCCCCAGTCGGTCAGCAGCAGCCTGCCAGCGGGGTCGACCAGGACATTGTGCGGAGTGATATCGCGGTGGACGATACCGAGGTTGTCGTGCACGGCCTGCATGGTGGTCAGCAGGGGGAAGATCTGGGTGGCCACGGTGCGGGGATCGCGGTCGGCCGGGCCGGTACTGGCGAGGCTGGTGGGGCACCAGGCCATGACGTCGCACCACAGCTCGGTCGGTCCGCTGGGCCCGGTGGTGCCGCCGGTGGTGGTGAGCTCAGTGCTGGGCAGGCTCAGGGTGAACGACTCCAGCACGGGCAGCACCGCGGGGTAGGTCGCCGGGTCGGCCCGGGCGGCCTCGGCGACGGTGAGCGTGGCGACCAGACGGTCCAGCTGGCGGGTCTTGTCCCGTCCCGAGGCCACGGCCTGGACCCGCAGCGCCAGCCGAGGCTGGTCGTAGCCGTCAGGAACAGCCATGCAGACCGCGGCCTGCCCGCCGTGCGACACGGGCAGCATCACCCGCAGCCGGTGGGAGTCGACCGTGCTCGAGACCCGCGGCAGCCCGGAAGGGCTCAGGCTGACCAGCGACCCCGCCACGACCGTCCCGGCGCGGTGCTGCAACCACTGCGACAGAACGACACCGGGAGGCACGACTGCACTGTAGACCACAGGACGTTCACGGCAGCCCCCTCGGACCGTCTACTCCGGTTCGGGCAGGATGACCACAGCAGAGACGTCGGGCCAGTACGAGGCCATGAGAGCGGCATTGTGGGCGTCGAGGCCGCCGATGCGTTCTTCGACGACGGTCAGTTCGGCCTGGGTGGGATACAGCACCTCTTTGCAGAAAGGCAGGTCTCTGTAGCAGGTGACATAGTGCCGCGGCGGGGCCTCGCCCCAGGCGAGATAGCTGCCGCGCGGTTCGTCCCAGTCGATCATGCCCCAGTCGCCCACGGTCTCGCCGTCTGTGCTCGCGCGCCAGGTGTCGAAGCCCTGGGAACCGGCCTCCCAGCGGCTCAGGTAGAGCGTGACGTCGAGGTCGGACCAGGCGCACCGGTATACCTCCTGCGCCCCGGCGGGCACGTAGTCGGCAGGGTCGACCCGGGTACATTCTGGCCGGTCGTCGGCGGGGTTCAGCGGGAATGCGATGAGCAGAGTGTTCAGGCCGGTGAAGGGCGGGTAGGTCGGCTCGTCGGAGGGGAAGAGGTAGCGCTCGTCGGGCGGGTCGGTGCTGGGGCTGGGAGGGTGAGTCGCCGTCGGCTGGTCTCTGCTCGACACGTTCCACGCGATGCCGACGGCCACGCCGACGATCAGCGTCGCGAGGCCGAGCAGTATCGTCGTGATCGTCGTGCGCAGAGAGTGGCTCTTGCGGGCGAGCGGGCGAGGTGGAAGGTCCGGCTGGGCCGACGGGGCGTCAGGCGGTGGCGGTTCCCCGGGCAGACGGACGGCTGTGGTGCTCGGGGGTCTGGCCGCGGGTACCACCCAGGGGACGTCGACGGGCTGGGTGAGCCGCTGGACGGCCTCGGGCAGGCCCATGCGCTGGTGAGGGTCGGGCCAGCACAGCCCCTGGGCGATCGTGGCCAGGCGTTGGCCGACCGGTCCGGGGGGCAGCCCTTCGGGTGGCCGTCCGTGGGGGTCCGCGGGCTGGCCGGTGAGCATCCATACCAGCAGGGAGCCCAGGTACCAGGCGTCGGTGTAGCGGCCGACGGAGGTGTCCCCGGTGAGCATCTCGGGGGGTAGGGACAGGTCGGGCTGGACGACTGTCTGGGTCGAGGTGACGTCGGTGCCGACGGCGTGGGCCAGGCTCCAGTCGGAGAGCACCAGCCGTTGCTCGGGGCTGACCAGGACGTTGCTGGGGGTGATGTCGCGGTGGACGATGCCCAGGTTGTCGTGCACGGCGCGCACCGTGGTCAGCACGGGGAAGATCTGGGCGGCCACGGTGCGGGGGTCGCGCGCGGTGGGGCCGGTGTTGGTGTGGTGGCTGGCCAGGGTGGTGGGCAGCCAGGCCACGACGTCGCACCACAGCTCGTAGTCGGTGGTGCTGCTGCCGGTGGTGGTGATCTCGGTGCCGGGCACGCTCAGGGTGAACGACTCCAGCACGGGCAGCACCGCGGGGTAGGTCGCCGGGTCGGCCCGGGCGGCCTCGACGACGGTGAGCATGGCGACCAGACGGTCCATCTGGCGGGCTCGTTCCTCGTCCGAGGAGATCGCCTGGACCCGGAGGGCCAGCCTGTGGTGCGGCTCAGGCTGGCCCGCAGCGCCGGGCGGCACGACCCGGGCCACCGCGGCCTGCCCACCGTGCAGCACCGGCAGCATCACCTGGACCTGGCGAGAGTCGGCTGTGGTCGACACCCGGAGCAGGCCCGAAGGGCTCAGCCGGATCGACGCCCCGGCCACGACCGTGCCGACACGCCTCTGCAACCACTGCGAGAGCACGATGCCGGACAGCACACAGGCACTATAGGGGTCTCGTGCAGCCGGACCCGTCCGGAGGCGGGTCGGTGCCGCCCACGGTCGGTGCGCTGGGCACTGGTCACGGGGGCGGTCCGGGGCTACCGTGAGGCGGCACGCCGGGGACGGCGAGAGTTGCGAATCTCAGACGTGTAACTACTATATGTAGTAGTTGGAGACCCCCAGCAGCACTACATCTCGTGGAGTGGACCGTGACCCACCTTGTCGATGCCTTGGCTGCGCCCCCTGTCGACCCTGTCGACCTGGAGCGCCTGCCCGGTTCAGCCCTGCCCGTCGTGGACGTCACCGCGACGGTCGAGGAGTACCTGGACCGCAGCGACTGGCGGGTGTCCGCCAACGCCAACCAGGGGTACTCCCTGGGCGGGCTGATCCTCAACACCGCGGGCAAGGTCATCGCCAACTACTGGCTGTCGCGGGTGTACCCGGCCGCTGTCGGGCAGGCGCACCGCGACGGCGACCTGCACATCCACGACCTGGACATGCTGAGCGGCTACTGCGCCGGCTGGTCGTTGCGGCGCCTGCTGGCCGAGGGGCTCAACGGCGTCCCGGGCAAGGTCGAGGCGACCGCGCCCAAGCACTTCAGCTCGTGCATCGGGCAGATCGTCAACTTCCTGGGCACCATGCAGAACGAGTGGGCCGGGGCGCAGGCCTTCAGCTCGTTCGACACCTTCCTCGCCCCGTACGTGCGGCTGGACCAGCTGACCTACGAGCAGGTGCTCCAGGGCATCCAGGAGCTGGTCTACAACCTCAACGTGCCGTCGCGCTGGGGCACCCAGACCCCGTTCACCAACCTGACGTTCGACTGGGTGTGCCCCGAAGACCTGCGCGACGAGATCGTCGTCGTGGCCGACGCGGTGTGCGACTTCACCTACGGCGACCTGCAGGTCGAGATGGACATGATCAACCGGGCCTACATGGAGGTCATGACGGCCGGCGACGCCTCGGGCCGGGTGTTCACCTTCCCCATCCCGACGTACAACATCACCGCCGACTTCGACTGGGACTCCCCGAACGCCGACCGCCTGTTCGAGATGACCGCGAAGTACGGCCTGCCGTACTTCCAGAACTTCGTCAACTCCGATATGAACCCCGGTGACGTGCGGTCCATGTGCTGCCGCCTCCAGCTGGACCTGCGCGAGCTGCTCAAGCGCGGCAACGGCCTGTTCGGCTCGGGGGAGCAGACCGGGTCGGTCGGGGTCGTGACGATCAACTGCGCCCGGCTGGGCTACCTGCACGCCGGGGACGAACCGGCGCTGCTGGCCGCGCTGGACGTTCTGGTCGACCTGGCGGCGACGTCGCTGGAGCTCAAGCGCCGCACCATCCAGCAGCTGATGGACGACGGCCTGTTCCCCTACTCCAAGCGCTACCTCGGTTCGCTGGACAGCCACTTCTCGACCATCGGCGTCAACGGCATCAACGAGATGGTCCGTAACTTCTCCCACGACGCGCACGACCTCACCGACCCCGCGGGGCACCAGATGGCCGTGCGGCTGCTCGACCACGTCCGGGCCCGCATGGTCGAGCTCCAGGAGAGCACCGGGAACCTGTACAACCTGGAGGCCACCCCGGCCGAGGGCACCACCTACCGGTTCGCCAAAGAAGACCGCAAACGGTTCGGCGACATCCTCCAGGCGGGCACGCCGGAGAACCCGTACTACACCAACTCGTCCCAGCTGCCGGTCGGGTTCACCGACGACCCGTTCGAGGCCCTGACCCGCCAGGACGAGCTGCAGACCAAGTACACCGGCGGCACCGTGCTGCACCTGTACATGTCGGAACGGGTGTCGTCGGCAGCAGCCTGCAAGACGCTGGTCCGTCGGGCCCTGACCCGGTTCCGCCTGCCCTACCTGACGGTCACCCCGACGTTCTCGATCTGCCCGGCGCACGGCTACCTCGACGGCGAGCAGTGGTCCTGCCCGACCTGCGGCGCGACCACCGAGGTGTGGACCCGCGTCATGGGCTACCACCGCCCGGTGTCCAGCTTCAACGTCGGCAAAAAAGGGGAGCAGGCGGAGCGCGTGCCGTTCTGTGAGCCTGCGCTGGTCTGATGGTGGACCTGGCCATTGCCGGGCTGGTGCCGCTGTCCACCTGCGACTGGCCGGACCACCTCGTGGCGACGGTGTTCTTGCAAGGGTGCCCGTGGCGGTGCACGTACTGCCACAACGCGTCGATCCTGGACTGCCAGACGCCGGGGATCGTGGGCTGGGACGATGTCACCGACCTGCTGGACCGCCGGGTCGGGCTGCTCGACGGGGTGGTGTTCTCCGGGGGTGAGCCGACGCGTCAGGCCGGGCTGGTCGATGCGGTCCGACGGGTGCGCGACCGCGGCTTCGGTGTCGGTCTGCACACCGCGGGCGCCTACCCGGCGGCCCTGGCCCGGCTGCTGCCCCTGGTGGACTGGGTGGGTCTGGACATCAAGGCGCCCGCCCGCCTGTACCGGGCGATCACCGGGGTCGGCGGGCTCACCACCTGCGCCGACGCCGCGTTCCAGTCGCTACGTCTGGTGCTCGACGCCGGGGTGGCCGTCCAGGTGCGCACCACCGTCGACCCGACGGTGCTGACCGACGCCGACGTCACCGAGCTCGCCACCACCCTGCACGACCTGGGTGTGCGCGACCACGTCCTGCAGACCGTCCGTCCCGACGGCACCAGCCCCGCCTACCGGCAGCGTCTGGCGGGCGTCGCTTCCTGACCGGCGCGGTGCACTCGACCGGGGTGAGCGACGAGCGAGCCTGGCTGTTCGGCCCAAGGGGGCTGAACGCAGCCGTCACATCCAGACGCGGCGGAAGACCTCTTCACACATGTGCCGAGATCGGTACACCGAATCTGGCGGGCTTGGTTCGGGCAGTCTGTAGAGTTGTCGCTGTTCTGAAGGTAACGACGGCGGAGGCAGTGGTGTTCTTGTTGACGGTGGCTGATATCGTCACGGTCGGTGGCAGTGTGCTGGTGACCGGCAAGGTCGCGCAGGGCCGGGTCGCCGTCGGCGACGCCGCGGTGCTGCGCAAGGCCGACGGCACCGAGGTGGTGACCGAGATCCTGCGGCTGGAGACGTTCGGCAAGCCAGCGGCTGAAGAGGGCGACAACGTGGGCCTGACGCTCAAGGAGGTCTCGGCGGCGGAGATCGACCGGGGCGACCAGCTGGTCAGCGCGGACCAGGGGGCGCTGGAATGACGGACGGCTGCCGCGCTGCTGGCCGTCGGTGCGCCTCCGGTGGCGGACAGGCTCGCTCGGCCTGACCGAGCTTCTCGTGCCCGGGACACCTCGGCGCCGCCCAGCGGCGCAGCCGGGGCGAACCGGGGACCGGCAGGGGCATCGTCATGTTATCTTCGCGGTTGTACCAAGATCAGTACATCAAATCCCCTACATCAGGTCCGCGGAGGTCGTAGAGTCGTCTACTGTCCCGAGGTCCGACGATGGTGGGAGGCAGTGGTGTTCCTGTTGACGGTGAATGGTGTCTTCACGATCGCTGGCAACACGACGGTGACCGGCGAGGTCGCCCAGGGGCAGGCGGTCGTCGGTGACGCTGTGGTGCTGCGCCGGGCCGACGGCACCGAGCTGGTGACCGAGGTCGTGCGCCTGAGCACCGGCGACGCTCCCGTCCGGGAGGGCGATGCCGCGGGTGTCTCGCTCAAGGACGTACCGGCAGCCGAGGTCCACGCCGGTGACCAGCTGGTCGGTGCGGTCTCCTGAGCCCGGAGCCGTCACGCGACTGATGCCGAGGCGCGTCGTAGCTCGGTGCGCGGCGCACCGGGGCGCTGTGACGCAGAAATTGCGGGGAACTTCCCGACGGTCGGAGGCGGTGCGCGACCGGCCGGACGGGCGCCCGGAGAGCGTGGCGTTCGAGATGTCGACACAGGTCGCGCGGGCGGCCCGGGCTCGGACGGGAGCGCGGCTGTCGCCCCTGGGGGGCGGCCGGAGGCGATTCGTCCGAATATGGCGGTCTGTCATAGACCGGAAGGAAGGTGGGACTTCTCCGCGATAACGTCCAGACCGTCTGATTCATCCCACTAGAATTACCTGGTCTGGCAATGCAGCTGGACGACGGGACGCTCACAAGGCGTGTCCCACCCCGTGAGGAGGACGTATGAACCCGCTCGTACTGACGGGCCTTTCCCAAGCAGCAGAGACGTCGGGCGGGTCGCTGACGACGTCCAGCCAGGTCATCGTCGGCGCGATCGTGGTCCTTGCCCTGACCGCCCTGGCGCTGGCCTATGTGCTGGCCCATCAGGTGCTGCGCGCTGACGAGGGCACGGTCGCCATGAAGACGATCGCCCAGGCGGTGCAGGAAGGAGCCTCGGCCTACCTCCGCCGCCAGTTCAGGACGCTGGCGCTGTTCGCCGCGGCGGTGTTCCTGCTGCTGCTGGGGCTGGGCGTCCTCAGTGACGACAGCGCCAAGGTCATGGTCGGCCGGTCGCTGTTCTTCGTCCTGGGGGCCGCCTTCTCGGCCAGCATCGGGTTCGTCGGCATGTGGCTGGCCACCCGGGCCAACGTCCGGGTCGCCGCGGCGGCGGGCCAGCCTGGCGGGCGGGTCGTCGGTGCGCAGATCGCGTTCCGCACCGGCGGGGCGGTCGGCATGAGCGTGGTCGGGCTCGGCCTGCTCGGTGCCGCGGCTGTGGCGCTGTTCTTCGGTACCGACGCGCCGGGCGTGCTGGAGGGCTTCGGGTTCGGTGCCGCGCTGCTGGCCATGTTCATGCGGGTCGGCGGCGGTATCTTCACCAAGGCCGCCGACGTGGGCGCCGACCTGGTGGGCAAGGTCGAGCAGGGCATCCCCGAGGACGACCCGCGCAACGCGGCGACCATCGCCGACAACGTCGGCGACAACGTCGGCGACTGCGCCGGTATGGCCGCCGACCTGTTCGAGTCCTACGCGGTGACCCTGGTCGCCGCACTGATCCTGGGCAAGGCCGCCTTCGGCGAGCAGGGCATGGTGTTCCCCCTGATCGTCACCGCTATCGGCGCGCTGGTCGCCGCCCTGGGCGTCTTCATCACCCGGGTGCGCGGCGAAGAGTCGGGCCTCAAGGCCATCAACCGCGGCTTCTACACCGCCGCGATCGTCGGTGTCGTGCTGGCCGCTGTGGCCGCGTTCGCCTACCTCCCGGGTTCGTTCAAGGAGATCGTCGACAACAACGACGGCTGGACCCTGAAGATCGACAAGAACCACGCCGACGGTATCTTCTTCCTCTCCGACCCGCGCCTGGTGGTTACCGCCGCGGTGCTGGTCGGCGTGCTGCTGGCGGGCATCATCCTGTGGCTCACCGGGTACTTCACCGGCACTACCTCCAAGCCCACCCTGCACGTGGCGCGCACCACGCTGACCGGCCCGGCCACCGTCGTGCTGTCGGGTATCGGCGTCGGCTTCGAGTCGGCGGTCTACACCGCGGGCATCATCGCCGCCGGTATCTGCGTGCTGTTCCTGCTGTCCAACGGGGTGCTGGCCTTCGGGCTGTTCCTCGTGGCCATGGCCGGGTGCGGCCTGCTGACCACGGTGGGTGTCATCGTCGCGATGGACACCTTCGGCCCGGTCTCCGACAACGCCCAGGGCATCGCTGAGATGTCCGGCGATATCGACGCCGACGGCGCCCAGATCCTCACCGACCTGGACGCGGTGGGCAACACCACCAAGGCCGTCACCAAGGGCATCGCCATCGCCACCGCCGTGCTGGCCGCCACCGCCCTGTTCGGCTCCTACAAGGACGCCGTGGAGACCGCGCTGGACAAGGCAGGAGTCCTGGTAGGCGGCGAGGGCGTGGTCGAGTCGATGATGTCGTTCGACATCATCTCCCCGGTCACCCTGGTCGGCGTGATCCTGGGTGGTGCGACGGTGTTCCTGTTCTCCGGCCTGGCCGTGGACGCGGTCACCCGCGCGGCCGGGGCCATCGTGTTCGAGGTGCGGCGCCAGTTCCGCGAGCACCCCGGCATCATGGACGGTTCGGAGCGCCCCGAGTACGGCCGCGTCGTGGACATCTGCACCCGCGACTCGCTGCGCGAGCTGGCCACCCCCGGTCTGCTGGCCGCCTTCGCGCCGATCGCCGTCGGTTTCGGCCTGGGCGTCGGTCCGCTGGCCGGGTTCCTGGCCGGGGCCATCGCCACCGGTGTGCTCATGGCCGTGTTCCTGGCCAACTCCGGTGGCACCTGGGACAACGCCAAGAAGATCATCGAGGACGGCCACCACGGCGGGAAGAACTCCCCGGCGCACGCCGCCGCGGTCATCGGCGACACCGTCGGCGACCCGTTCAAGGACACCGCCGGACCGGCGATCAACCCGCTGATCAAGGTCATGAACCTGGTGGCGCTGCTCATCGCCCCGGCCGTCGTGGCGATCTCCGCGGGCAACGACGCCAACCACCCGGCCCGCATCCTCATCGCGGTGCTCGCCATGCTCATCGCCTTCGGCGCGGTCATCATCTCCCGGTTCCGTGCGGCCCGGATCGACCGCACCGGCCCGATCGAGCCGGAGATCTACCAGAACGAGCTGGAGGCCGGTGGCCTGGTGCCGTCCCGTGACGCCGTGGCCGACGCCGTGGAGACCACCCCCTCCGCAACCAAGTCCGACTGACCCAGCCCCCGAGGGGGCCGGCCCCCCCCCCGCGGGGGGCCGCCCCCCCCCCCCCCCCGCCCCCCCCCCCCCCCCCCCCCCCCCCCCCAC
>Ga0099364_10011100_pt1 | contig 12336 bp, 3 predicted proteins | sample TergutTh196P3_FD_73070 | JGI IMG/M metagenome (GOLD analysis project Ga0099364, IMG submission 73070) | Microcerotermes parvus P3 segment gut microbial communities from Pointe-Noire, Republic of the Congo - Th196 P3 | ecosystem: Host-associated > Arthropoda: Insects > Digestive system > Gut ... | reverse complement strand
TGATGGGTGTGGACATGGACTGGACCGCTGTATCAGCAGGTGGTACTCATACTGTTGCACTCAAAATTGACGGCAGCCTCTGGGCATGGGGAAATAACACGAATGGCGAACTGGGTGACGGAACAATGATAAATCGGCATGAACCCGGGCAAATTGGCGTGGCTACCGACTGGGAACATATCTGGGCGGGGGCATATCGCACTGTAGCCTTAAAGGGCAATAGCAGCTTATGGGCCTGGGGCATGAATAACCCAGATACTTTTGGCAGTACTATGCCGTTTCAAGTCACTGAACCCGTGCAAGTTGGTATAGATGTGGATTGGAAAAGAGTAATCATAAGTAATGGATTAAGCTTAAACGCTCATTTGGTTGCCCTGAAAAACGAGGGTAGTTTATGGACTTGGGGAAACAATGACTCTGGGCAACTCGGCGATGGAACAAGGATAAATAAAAGCACTCCTGGTCAAGTTGGGACTGATACGGATTGGATAAATATAGCCGTTGGAGCAAATCATACGGTAGCCATCAAAAACAATGGCAGTTTATGGGCTTGGGGAAGCCACCTCAATGGACAGGATACAGTCAGGCCAATATTGGTCATGGATGAAAAAGAAGCCCTTTTTTCTGTTTCCTCAGTTGGTGAAGGCTACAAAATCACTTCCAATTCTGCATACCCGGTTGGTGATATCGTTCAAATTCCTGTCGAATATGATACAAGCACTTTTCAAAATGGCAGACCCATAAAAGCCATTGATAATTTATCGCTTAAAGATATCAGCGGCATCAGCATACCCTTATGGACAAGTGTGTCAACTGCCAACGACGGTCTTATGGCGGTATTTACCATGCCCTTTAGTAATGTTTCCCTCACCCTCACCTCCACCACCGCCCATTACATCGACACGACCCCGTCATTACAAGCAGCCATAAACAACGATGACTTTGGACTCTACTTCGATGACGGCCTCAACAATCCGATGCGACCCTACTCTGATACCACTGTATTCAAAGCCGGCAGCACAGTACGGATGTACCTGACCCGCCGGGGTGACAAGATACCAGACAGTATCAGCCTAATTAGCCAAAGGACATCGCAAAGTCTTAGCGTTCACGAAATAGAGCGCATAATCGATATCCCCGGCGAAACCACCTATGTCTATGAGTTCACCATGCCGGCGGAAAACCTCATCTTCAGCTTGGACACGCAAACGGATGAAAACCACAAGTTTAACATTTCACCTTTCGTGCCGGGCAATCGGGCGACACTGGCTTTTGACGGAAACGGCCTCGAGCCGGACGTGAGCGGAACATCGAAGATATCGCCGGGGGAGCAAGTCACCATCGACATCGTCGGAGCTGATTATGTTAATAACGATTTCTTCGGTGTTTTAATAACAAATGCCACCAACGGAATGGCATATCCTGTCAATGAAATCAACGAAGCCCAGCAATATACCTTCACAATGCCCAATGCGAATGTATATGTCTATTTGGACATCCGCCAAAAGCCTGTTTTTTCGGTTGAGCAAGATATCGATGGCGATATCGCCCTTTTGGAGTTCCAAAATGACAGAAACGGAGTCACAAGCCACAATACTATATCGGGCTATGCCGGGGATTTAATTAAATTCAATATTGTCAATGCCGACGAAAGAAAAGTGTTAAAGACGATTCGATTGTTTGACATGGACACAGATGTTTTGGTCAGAGAATTTACTATTGCGGACAAATACGCGAATTTTGCCGACGAGTTCATTATGCCCGCACATGATGTAGTCATGCGAGTGGAGCATGAGGACGCTCCGCTTATCCCGATCGAAATAGAAGCCGGGATTTCCGCGTTGAATGAGTTCAACCTATCCGCCACGCAAGCCATGTTTGGCGACAGTATCGCATTTTCTTTCAAGACAGAGGATGGCCGATATGTGATTTATCGCCCGGTTCTCCGTTATTATGATGAAAATGGAGATTTGCTACAAGAGCAGTATTTCCAGAACGAGCAGACCCAGACCGCTGCACAGGCGATGGACTTCATTTCGTTGCCAATTAGCAAAAGTGGTGGTATCCCCACCAAAATCGTTTTGGGTGTTTATGAAATCAATTTTGAATTTCAAAAGCAGTTGGTGTCAATCACCCCGAACTCCACCCATGCGAAGCTTTTCCGGGAAATTCACGCCGACGGCTTCAATATGTACGAAAATGACGCTGGTGTCGTTTTTGTCGGCACTGCGCCGAATCCGACCGAGGAAGCGATCATCACTTCATATGGCGAAAGACGGCTGACCATCGCCATTCCCGAAGATATGCTGCCCGATGATAATGATGTCACATATTATATAAGCATAAACGGTGTCGAAAGGTCGTGTACTATATCCGGCGACAGGGATTTGAGGAAATCACCTTTTGGATTTGTGGCGATAGTTTCTGATAGTGCAAACAAGCACTCCATCATTGTCGCGGACAGCGAAGAAGAACTGACAAGCCTCCGGGATGGCCAAAATATCACCATGCGCTTACTTGGTGATGCGAAGTATAATCCGTTGTCAGATACCTGGGAGTTTGCGGAGGGGGCTGTGCTGATAAATAGCGTCACGACCTACTCCGTCGGTACTGCTCCGCTGCGGGTCAAGGAATCGGCGCGCGGCGTGGATGTCACTGCGTCCGGTGGTAAGATGTCGGTGCCGAGCTTTACATTCGTGAATGGTGAGGATGTATCGATCAATTTGAGGAATGGGATCAAGTATGTCGATGAGTGGGCGAAGAGGGCGGATGGGGAGCTAATCAGGACAGACCAAGATAATATCACGATTGAATTTGCGGGGATAAAGTATGGAGAGGCAATATTGAAAATCGGTCTAAAAGCAGAATTAAAAACTGTCGCTCTGCTCAGTCAATCGTTGGTTTTTGGTGGGGAATTATATGCGGGCTTTAAAGGCTTTGGAGATGACGGACTTAAAGAAACAAGCATGGGGATTAACATCAGGAGGCTGGAATATGGGATGTCAGACGGTACTTACTCCTACCAAGGTGTGGATGCATCGGGTAGGATATCGCTAGATGCAAAATTTATTCCGGGATTCAACTTTAAGAATGCAGATGGCACAACAGCCGCAGGTAGGGTTTCGGCGCAGGTGGATATAAATACCTTTGATAATGCTTATGGTATGGAAGTGGTAATAGACTTCAAGGCATTTTATGCCAATGGTATGCTGCGCTTCGCTATGCTGGACGATGGGCGTTTTGTGCCAGACGCATTTAAGGCAATAGCCGGGAGCACCCCTGGCATCCCGGTGCCACCGATTGGAGAGCTCACAAAAGGCGGAATCGGAATGGATGGAATAGCGAAAACCATATCTGGGGATTATAGGTCGATACCACCTATTACGGCTAGTGTGTACGGCGAACTTGCGATGGTAAAACTTTTAGTTCTCAAAGACATTAGGATGACGGTAGGGCCGTCGGAAATTTCTTTTAGCGCCAATCCTGTAATTAAACCTGATATAAACATATTCGACCATTATTACGGCGGAGTATATATATTCCACGACGGCGTGGAATATCGGGCGAAAGCCGCAGCATCCATTATTAAAGGCTTCGATGTCATGTCCGGCAGTGGGGATGTCAACGTATCATACCTTAGCGGGCGCTTCCGTTTCAGCGGTGATTTGAAAGTACGAATACAAGTACCCAAAATAAAAGTCGCTAGTATTAGATATTGGAAACCATTTAAGTGGAAAACCGCAGACATAAACATCGGCCCAATTACACTCAAGGAGCAGCGCGCATCCATCAGCGACACAGCCGTATCCGCCAGCTTCAGCGTCTTAGGCTACGGCCTAAAAGCCGAATACAAATACGGTGGCACACCCTCAGTCCGCAGAGCCTCAATAGGACTCGGCTCCCCGGGAAGCACCCAATATCTATACGACGAAAACGGCGCATACGTCGGGGAGGCACACTTTGGCTCGAATATGTCGCTGGCGGCCACACCGCAACTTCCCACTAATGGCGGACTTGTCAGGGCAAGGAGTGGCGATATCACTATGCCTACCATCACAGTTGAAAAAGGCATATTTATCCTGGAAGACCCCGACAATCCCGGTGTGACAGAGGAAGTGGAGGAAGAGGACTGGCGCGTCCATACGGTGACATACCCCGCCGGGATCGAGGATCATTTCGATGATTATGCCTTGATGGTCACTGCCCCGAAAGATGACGTTAACATTAGGGATATCCACGGTAATCCATTCATTTTGAGATATGCCATCGAATCAGACAACGGCGAGTTTAGCGCCGATGACCTAAATGTCGCGGGTATAAACGCCGTCGTAATATCCACCGGCGCAAGCAATGATTTGACGGACAGTTGGGATGACAATGAGCCGATTATCATTGAAGATGACGATTATGAAGAGGATGATGGCGAAGATATAACAATCATGATTCGTCTGCCGAAAAAAGAAAATGCTTGGATAGTAGAATCATCACAACCCTTCGCCAGCGCAATCATCAAAATTGCGCCGATACCGGAAATAGAGAGCATTTCATTCAACGGCACAGACCAAGTATCATGGAACATCAGAAACCTTGACTTGGCGAACGAAGTATATCTGCTCGAAGCCAGAATGTCCACCAATGACGGCAACGACGGCACGGACATGGCATCCGGCACCTGGGTGGGCGATATAGTTATAGACACCACGGGTATTGAGACGACAGCATCCGGTACTTATACTATTCCCCTCGACAAGATAGCCAATTTCCCGAGCGGTAATTATTATCCGCAGTTTGTGCTCTATGCTATTCCCGGACATGAGTATGTGGCGGCCGGTGGTTCTTTCGATGAAAATGTCTCAAAGATGCCAAGAGGCTCAATGAATGCCGCCGCTCCGCTGTCCCACACCCATGCGGGTGAGCCGGCAGCAGTCGCCTCTGTTTTTCTTTCAGCGGGTGGTAGCGGTGCCTTGAAAGCTGCTTGGCAGAAAGCAGACACAAAGGCGGACGGTTATATCGTGCGGGTGTTTGATGAAAACGGCCATCCAGTGTACGGCGAAACGGCATTTATTGACGAAAATGGCGATGTTGCCGATACGGACATGACACAACTATCATATGACGTAACGAACGATTTTGAGGTTGATGGCGGCTTCGAGGTGCTTTTGGGCGGTTTGGCACCGGGCATGAAATATCAGGTCGAGCTAACACCCTATGCCATTGAAGAATTGTCTATCGAGGGACAGGACTTCACCAATACATTGAGGGGAAAATCGACATTGTCAAATGTCATTGAATTGCCGATTCCCAACTTCCCCATCATCCACGCCGCCTGGCCCGGATCGAACGATGTGACGGATGGAGCAGGAAGCAGGCTCGTATATGTGAACAGCAGTTTTGACTTTGAGCTATCAGCCAATCAATCATGCAAGTTTGTTGTCTCGCAAGACGGAGAAAACATTTATACATCCTCAGATTATGAAGATACTACATCAATCCATATTGACATGACGGGGTCAACGGTTTCGGCGGTGCAGATATCTGCACTAAACAATGCGGGCGACCTCTCATCTAGCGGCGCGATGATTTATCTGGATGATATTGAGCCGGTTCTGTTTGTAAGCACCGATGATGATAGCCGTATCATGGCGAATCGGGATGGCTCATACATGATTACGGGTTTCTCTGAATCTGGTGCCAGTATTGTCGATGACCTCGGAAGCAAAACAATTGCAAATGCAAGCGGCGAATTTTCCCTTGCAGGGAACCTAACTGACGGAGAAGATGAATCGCTAAGAAGTTTGACTGCCGCTGATGCCGCAGGTAATACGGCGATGGTAGACATGGTGATAGTTCGCACCGAGGACAATAAGCCTGATCCAGATCCTGAGCCCAAGCCAGAGCCTGAGCCTAAACCCGACCCTGAGCCCAAACCTGAGCCTGATCCTGAGCCTGAGCCTAATCCCAACCCCAAGGCTCCTAGTAAACCGCCATCCACAGTTGCTGCGGAATCTGCTGACACCGTTCCAGAGATAGGATATGTGGTTGATGGCATCCACCCCGGTGATACAGATGGAACAACGATGGATGAATTAACAATTGAGGAAAATAATACTATAGCAAATCAGAGCAAAATTTCTGGCGGCGCAGATATAGCGATGAATCCTGATGACGAAAATGGTCTTTTACTGGCAGCGGCAGAGGAATCATCAGGAGTTACACCGGAAGGTAGCCAGATTGATTCGGGTAGCATAACTAATAGTGAAATGGCACACGAAGAAAGCACGGAATCAGGTAGTGAATCGGTCGAAAGGCAAGGAGCGGGGGATGTGGAGATGGATAGTGATGAATTCTTGGAAAACTCCAAGACAAAGTTTTTAATTGCCTTGCTATCCTTAGCTGTGCTAGGAGTCAGCGCGTTCACAATTCAATTATACACAAGAAAAAGAAAGGCGAAGAATAAGGAGTAAAATACTTTAGCCGCCCCCCTTATCCTTTCAAGGGGGGTGGATGCACTTCTATCCATCTTCTTCGCCCTCGTTCTTCGTGGCAGTAATCAATATTCCGTTCCACATCACCATCTAATAATATTTTGCGGTGGGTCAAACGCTCGTATGCCCGTGCCACCTACCCCACAACATAAACCCTTCTCAACAACCCTGTCACATCGTTGGCACTCACATTAGCTATACCCAACGCCTTCATATCTGGCGGTGCCTCATCAAATGCCGCCATGAATTGCTCCATGTCTTCCTGGATGCTGGTCGGGATAACGCAGGTTTCATTGCCCGTCAACAGGACAGCCAACCGTGCGACATCGTTTTTGTGTTTGCGGATGTCGCTGTCATCTATCCGTTGCCCCGCCGCCTTACGCTTGCTCATGTCAAGCCATGCCTTCGCCTTGAACAGTATCAAGTATACATCCGGCAATATGGTCACATCGGACATTGCAGCCCTGCCGTCCAGCAGCAGTTGATAATAGTCGCTATTCAGGAGTATGGCAGAAAGGCTGGATATTTCCTCGCCCAAATGCAATGGTCGGCAACCGCGGAAATCATCGTCAAATACGGATTCCGCCCTCGCGAAAAGCTCAATCATATAAGGGAAATCGACCGCCTTCGGTTTATCGAAACGATAGAATTGGGGCGAGCCGTTACCCCTGGCTCTGTTCTCGTAACCTCCGGCCATGATGAAATCCCAGAATCGCTTACCGAATCCGGGCGTAAGGGCCTCGACAATCAATACCATGTCGAAATCCCTCGTAGCCCGGAACGGCAGCTCGGCTTCTGAGAAAATAATGTCACAGGCTGCCCCGCCTATCAGGACATACTGATCTTGAAAATCGCGGAAATATTCCTTGAAAACATCCAATCCTCTAATCATTCAAGCACTCCTTTAGTATTTCACTTATAGATATTTCCACGCGGGCATCGTTTTTTTCACTGGCAGACAGTGAAAGGATGGCGGTCAGGGGGTCAATGGCGGCATTATCCCCATAGTCCAGATTATAACGCATGACCTGAACAACCATATCCGGCCATTCGCCATCGGGAACCACCGGCAGCATTGTCAAATCCGCAGCCTTGGCAGTTTCTTTTGTAACTGCGTATGTGACATACGGGTTATCTGCCAGCATGGAGTAATGGCAAAGCGCCGACATGCCGCCCAGCTTGGCATCGTCGATTTTTTCCCTTCCGTCTATCCGGTACTGGCGTGCGACAGGATTTCTCAAAAGCGGCAGGGCCATATCCCACAAGGCACGGCGGCCGCCGTTCCATATGAAGCACCTCGTCCTGCCCATTGATTGGATCAAAGCAAGGCCGAGCGCCTGTATCTCATCAAAACAACGTGTGATGGACATTTTCGATATACCCAGGGCTTTGGCTGTCTCTGTGAGGGTCATCTGCTTCCATCCTTGGTAAATCGCCGTTAGGAGCAGCTTCTGCGTGCTGAATGAGAGTTGCTCTGGTTGCGGAATTTCCCGGCCGCTGCTTTTCGACAAGGCGATACCGAGGAAGGGCATATATAACTGCCGCCCCACTATGACGAAGGGTATGCCCTCTGCAAGCATCTTTTCCCTGGTGTATGCTCTGACATCTTCCAGGCATAGCACACAGTCAAGCCCGGTCAGCTTTTTGAGTTGGCGGGATTGCTTGCGCAATGATGCCAGGTTGCTTTGTTCCGTTGGCCGTGCCAGCAAGCAGGGGGTGTGCAATATCGTCAGTATGTATAGCTCGTATCCGCCACGCAGATAAAGTGGCAATATGTCAGCCTGCCCGTACACAGAGGCATGGACGTCTATGTGAAGTGTATTTTCTATATATGTGATAAACTGATTCATTGAGGCACCCCGATATTTGTATTGTAACATAAAATGAGTTACAATGCAAATATAAAGATGCAAATCTTCAATCGCCCCGGGGTGAAATGGGGACGGTTCTTTTTTCACGTTTTGCGGGATCCCCTGAAATATGATACAATAAAAAACGGACCAACCTCCATCCTTTGTTATTGTGCTGCAACCCCCTACGCGTAGGAGCCACCCATGATTCCCAAACAACTCATAATAAACAGCCTGTCCGAACTGAGCGCCATCACCGATGTGGATTTTTGCCTATATGACATAGGCGGTGCGGCACTGGCCGCCACTGGCGGCGGCGGGAGCGAGAATACGCAGAGCATCCGCCTCTTTGCCGCCTCCGACGACGAATACCAGCAGACAGACAGTGGCCACCTATATAAAGTCAAGGAAGACGAGCGGCCGTGTTACATCCTCAGCGCGGAGGAAAGCAGTGCAGACAGCGCCGTTGTCGTAGACAACGATGGTGCCACAGACAACGCCGACGCCGCAGGCGGCGAAGGTGCCGTAGATAACGACCGGGTCTACATGATGGGCCGGGTGGCCCTCTGCCAGGTGCAAAGCATCCTCATCGCCGGCAAGGAAAAAGTGGACAGGGCCAGCTTCTTTCAAAATCTGCTGCTGGACAACCTCTTGCTGGTGGACGTCCTCTCCCACGCCAAGAAACTGCACATAGAAATTAGCGTGCCCCGGGTCGTGATTTTGCTGGAAATAGCCAACGACGCCGCCGCCGCGGCCACCAAGCTACTGCGGGGCATGTACTCCAGTCAAAGCGGCGATTACGTGACGGCGGTGGACGAAAAAAGCATCATCCTGATTAAGGCCCTTGCCGAAAACGAAGGCTATAGCCACATAGACGCCATCGCCCGCACCATCACCGACATGATGAACACGGAGGCCTTGCTGCGGGTCCGCGTGTCATACGGCACCATCGTGAAGGAGCTAAAGGACGTGTCCAAATCCTACAAAGAGGCGATGATGGCGATGGATGTCGGCAAGATTTTTTATGTCGAGAAAAACATCAGCGCCTACAATACCCTGGGCATCGGCCGCCTGATTTACCAGTTGCCGGTCAATCTGTGCAAGATTTTCATCAATGAAATATTCGAAAACATCAACCCCCGCGAGATAGACGAGGAAATCATCAGCACCGTGGCCAAGTTTTTCGAAAACTCCCTCAATGTCTCCGAAACCGCCCGACAGTTGTTCGTCCACCGCAATACCTTGGTCTACCGCATAGAAAAGCTGGAGAAAAATACCGGCCTGGATGTCCGCGTCTTCGACGACGCCCTTACTTTCAAAATCGCCATGATGGTCGCGGGCTATATGCGCCACCTGGAGGGGTGAGCCACAACCGTCACCCCGCAATGCGCCTCCCCGCAGGGGAGGATAGATGCGGGGCCCCCTGAAAGTAGGAATCCCCCCCTTTTTTACGAAAATTTCCAACATTTTCAAAAAAATTTAATTTTCCACTTGACACGGGGAAATATTATGCTAAGATGACACTTAGAGAATTCAATTAAATACAGGTGTGTACCGCCTGATGGGGTGACCGCCCCAGCAGGCAGGGATGGCAGGCAGACTGCCACACAATGCAGATTTCTCCGCGATACACATTTTTCATTGTAATACAGATGGCACGTATTGACAAGAATAATGTCCATGTCGCAGGACCTACCAAGGTCTGTTTGTGGCCCCTTCGCCAAAGGGGGCTATGAGAATGTCTGAGTCTTCGTATATAACGAGGTGTAAGTGTGGACGCATGCTTGCACCTCGTTTTTTTGAATTCTCGCCGGATTGTTCGGCAAAACCAAGAACATAGTGTAGGTTGTTACGCCGCAGGGCGGGGGAAAAGCCCCCGCCGCCACTCCGGTACCACAACCACAAGCAAAAGAGGAGAGAGTATTTTATGGAAACAAAACGGAGGATTATGAAGGCGCTTTCGGCTGTGACGATGGCCAAAGCAACAAAATTATTTTTACCGACCCGCGCCTACCGGGCCGGAATTGCCCTGCTCACGGCAGCGGCCATGCTGATCACGCCGCTGGGCGGGGTGGGCTTTGGGCTGGACGTGCGCGCGGCTGCGGGAGCTTTGACTGTCGCGCAGGTGGGAGGCTCCGTGCTAAAAGGCACGAGTGGCAGCGCCTACCCGGCCACTTTCACCGTAAGGGTGGAGGGAGAAGATACCGATACCGGGGACTTCGCGCTGGACGTGGAATACGATATAACTCTAATTCTTGGGGAGAGTGGGGCGACCGATGTTGAAATAGCCAGCTCCCATTCAGACAAATTGACATTTATAGAGTCTGGTAAAGACGGCGACGACTTGACATTCGTCCTCACGCTCACCATTCCCAATGCCCTTCCGGCCGGCACTTATTCAGGTTTAACTTTGAAACTAGAGAATAGTGGGGCGGATTTGGACGAAACTTCCGACCCGTTCGACCTCGTAATCAACAAAAACCCCGTCTTTGTCATCGGCACACCCGACGAAGAAACATACAACGGGGACACGATAGATGTCTCCGAGCTTTTTGCGTTTCACAACGCAGCGACGGAAGGCTCCCCCGTGAGCCCTACCCCTACTGTCGTGGCCTATACGATAGACAGTAGCGGGACGACCGGTGCCGGCACAATCGACGGTGCTAACCTGACCGTCACGGAAGCCGGTAACATAAACATACGCGCCACCGTGGGCGCGACAGCGTCGGAAACAAATACAGATCCATTATACGTGGCAGCAACAGGCACCGCCGTCCTCACCGTAAACAAAGCCACGGCCACCATCGCCCCCGTATCGGGCGTGGAAGACCCGGCGGATTGGACGGAATCCATAGACGTTACCACTTTGTTTGATTTCACCCCGACCGCCTTGTCGGAAAGCAACTCCTTAAAGTTCGCCTGGTCCAACAGCGGCGAAGAGGGTCAACCTTTAAATACGGGGCCCGAAGCCCATTGGGAAGACGCGGACCCCAGCAGCCCGATTGCCGTTCCGGGTAAAACAAACTTCTTCATCACCGATGTCGGTGAAAACGGCAAATTCGGCATCATTGCCTGGTTGGAAAACCATCCCTTGTATGAAACGGCCGTTGACTCCAACGATAACCCCGTTCGCTACACCGCTCTAATTACAAGAGAACGCGTCGCGGCCCTGCCCATCACCGACAACAGCCAGGCCACCCAATCCATACCCTGGGTCGGCACCGGCGCCGCCACCAACATAGACATCATCGAAGAAGCCTATTACGGCGACTGGTTTACCTATGACGGTGACGAGCTCTCCGATTTTGGCTCTACCCCTGCCGACCTGCCGGAAGAACTGATCTTTAATGTGGTTGAAGACAGCGGAGAAGGCACATACAATGCCGAAACCGGCATCCTCAACGTCACATTGGCCGGAGACTTCACCGTCACCCTCACGGCCGCCGAAACCGGCACCCATGAGGAAGACGACACGGGCGCTTCCATCACCCTCACCGTGGAAGAACTGGTCATCTTACCCCCCGACATCACCGCCCACAACATGACCCGTGCCCTGACCGGCGGCGTGGGCGAAATAGACCTGGCGGAGCTGGATCTCTTTAGCTTTGATCCCGTAGCAGGCGCCAAGCTGGAGCGCGAATACCGCATCGCTAGCGGTGGAACCGGCGAGGGCCGTATCAGACGCAATACGTCCATCCTCGATGTCACGGAAGACGGCAGCTTCAACGTTCAAGTGAAAACCAATGCCGGCACGGTGGAAATCGAAGGCGGCGAGATTGTGTTTGTCGCCTCTGATTGGAGTGCTTCCGCCGCCCTCACCATCGTGGAACGCGCGGACTACGAAGGCGGCCTCACCGTGGGAACGCAAACCGGCACCGTGCGCTATGCCGACGAACCGGCGGACGAGGATGACGACGGCTACGACGAAACCTATCGCGACGTGACATACGCGATAACTACCACAACCGACATCCCGGACGGCCCGGCTGCCGTGTATGTGG
>Ga0099364_10011099_pt1 | contig 12337 bp, 9 predicted proteins | sample TergutTh196P3_FD_73070 | JGI IMG/M metagenome (GOLD analysis project Ga0099364, IMG submission 73070) | Microcerotermes parvus P3 segment gut microbial communities from Pointe-Noire, Republic of the Congo - Th196 P3 | ecosystem: Host-associated > Arthropoda: Insects > Digestive system > Gut ... | reverse complement strand
AATGGTCACCGATTCCGCTTCCAAACGCCTGTACTATAGTTCGGATAACATCGTTCGAGAGTATCTTGTCGAGCCGCGCCTTCTCGACGTTCAGTATCTTGCCGCGCAGGGGCAGTATCGCCTGAAAGGCCCTGTCGCGCCCCTGTTTCGCGCTGCCTCCCGCGCTGTCTCCCTCGACGATGAAAAGCTCGCTCTGGGACGGATCACGGTTCGAGCAGTCGGCGAGCTTGCTCGGCAGATCCAGTTTGTTCATGAGGCCGCCTCTTTGCACCAATTCGCGGGCCTTGCGGGCCGCCTCACGCGCCTGGCGGGCTTTCACCGCCTTATCGACGATCGGCTTCAAAATCTCCGGCGTCTCCTCCAATGCTATCTTCATGCCCTCGTAAACTATGGAGTCGACAATACCCTTAATGTCGCTGTTGCCGAGCTTCGTTTTGGTCTGCCCCTCGAACTGCGGTTCCAGCAGCTTTATGGATATGACCGCCGTCAGGCCCTCCTTGAGGTCGTCGCCGGTGAGGTTCGGATCCTTGTCGCGCAGTATCTTCTGACGGCGGGCTTCGTCATTGACAGCTCTCGTCAGCGCCGCGCGGAAGCCGGACACGTGAGTGCCTCCCTCGACGGTATTGATAAGGTTTGCAAACGCGAATAGGCGCTCGATAAATGTGTCGTTGTACTGAAGGGCGACCTCCACCTTTGTGCTCTCCTTGGAGCCCTGAATAAAAGCCGGCGGCTTGAAGATCGTATTTTTGCCCCTGTTGAGATATTCCACGAATGAACGCAAGCCGCCCTCGTAGTGGTACGTTTTGAGTTTTTCGCCCTCGGCGAAGGGTCTTTTGTCTTCGAAGGCGATGGTCAAGCCGGGATTCAGAAACGCGAGTTCGCGCAAGCGTCCTCTCAGGATATCCGCCGAGTATACTATGTCGCCGAATATTTCCGCGTCCGCGTAGAATCGCACAACCGTGCCGTGCCCGTCTGAATCGCCCGTCTTTTTGAGCCCGGTGATCGGGATTCCGCGCTCGTAGCGTTGGGAAAACAGCCCTCCATCACGCCTGATGGTAAGCTCCAGCCATTCCGACAGCGCATTCACCACCGAAACTCCCACGCCGTGCAATCCTCCGGAGATTTGATAGGCGCCCTTGTTGAACTTTCCTCCGGCGTGAAGGACGGTCATGACGACCTCCGCCGCCGGCTTTCCCGTCGACTCGTGGATCTCCGTCGGAATTCCGCGCCCGTTGTCCTCCACGGACACGCTTCCGTCCTCGTGCATTACTACATCCACTCTGTCGCAGAAACCTGCGAGAGCTTCGTCGATCGCGTTGTCCACAACTTCGTACACCAAGTGGTGCAGCCCTCGCGAGCCCTGATCCCCTATGTACATACTGGGACGCTTTCGAACCGCTTCGAGCCCTTCCATTACCTCTATGTCCTTCGCGCCGTAATCGGAGTGCGTCAAATCCTCCGACACGACGCCCAAAATTTCTTCCGCCATATTCAATTATCCTCCGTCCGTATCATTTCGGCCCGGCGGGTTCGCCCGACCGCCGTTCCGTATAAAACGCGAGCTCCTTCTGTTCAGCGTCGCCGGGGTGAAGACGGACTCCCTCGCCGAGTTATCGCGGCTCGTTATGGTGGTTCTGCCCTCATACCTGACCAGCGCAACAATATTATCCATCAGAATGACATCGTTATCCTCCAGCAATAATAACAAGAAAATCCCCGACCTCGCTTTATTTGTTTATTATATTATAATGCCGGTAATGTTCCTATTATAATATTACTATATCTGCGCTTTTTGATCGGGAGGTCGAAAATTATGAGCGAACCCAAGGATCGTAAGACCGGTATTCTGATGCACATATCCAGCCTTCCGGGTCGTTATGGCTCGGGAGATTTCGGAGAGTCCGCAGTTCATTTCGCGCGGATAATATCAAAAGCGGGCGTCTCGGCATGGCAGATACTGCCTCTTGTCCCAACGAGCGGCGCGTTTTCATATTCGCCCTACAGCAGTGTGTCGGCGTTCGCCGGCAACGTTATGTTCATTGACCCCGACAAACTGGAGAGAGCGGGCCTGATAAGCCGCGCACAATTGGAGAAGTTCGCCTCGGCCGCGTCAGGCATCGTTGATTTTGGCCGCGCCGCAGCAATCAAGCACGATATACTCAAGATATGTTACCGTAATTTCAGAGGCAACGAGGCGTATAAGATCACTTTCAGGGAAATATCCGACAAATTCTGGGACTTCTGCGTAGCGGAGGGGTATTGGCTTGAAGACTACGTTCTGTTTTGCTATCTCAAGGAGATAGAAGGCGGCAAACCCTGGGGTGAGTGGCGCGCCGAGTTCCGGCGCCGCGACTGGGGTGTGCTGGATTCGATGAAAAATAAGCCCGAGGTAGCGGAGGCCCTGGACGAGCGCCGGTTCGAACAGTTCCTTTTTTTCAGCCAACTGCGGGAACTACGCGACTCGTGCGCCGAGGTTGGCGTCGAAATGATAGGCGACCTGCCGATATACGTGGCTTATGACAGTTCCGACGTGTGGGGGCATCAGGACTTGTTCGAGCTGGACGAGGACAGCGCGCCTGTTTCTGTAGCTGGAGTGCCGCCGGATTATTTCAGCCCGACGGGTCAGAGATGGGGAAACCCAATCTACAGGTGGAATAAGATGCGCGAGGACGGCTTTGCCTGGTGGCTTGGCCGCTTCCGGCATTCTCTTAAGCAGGCCGATATGGTGCGAATAGACCATTTCAGGGGTTTCCTGGGGTACTGGGAAATCCCCGCCGAGGAGCCAACCGCCGTGAAGGGGCGCTGGGCGCCCGGTCCGGGCTGGGATCTGTTTCGGGCAATGCGCGGCATATTCGCCGACGGCTCGGGCAGGATGCCTTTCATCGCGGAGGATCTGGGCGTCCTGACGGACGATGTCGTCAGGGCGATGGAAGATTTTTCATTCCCTGGTATGAAGGTGCTCCACTTCGCTTTCGGCGAGGGTATGCCGGATAACCCCTACATCCCTCACAATCACAGGCGCCGCTGCGTGGTCTACGCAGGAACCCACGACAACGACACCACCGCAGGGTGGTGGGAGAACGACGCGACAAAATGCGAGAAGGAAAACTTCGCAAAATATATCGGAATGGAAAATCCGACTTCCCGCGAAGTGACGGACGCGATGATGCGCATGGTGTTGTCCAGTACGGCCGATGTTGCCGTGATAACGGCGCAGGATGTCCTGAGGCTGGGTTCGGAGGCGCGGATGAATACGCCCTCGACGACCAAAGGCAACTGGACATGGAGGCTCGGCTGCCTCGGCGCGCTGGAAAAAGAGTTGGAGCATGTGGCGGAAATGAACGTGATTTTTGGCAGACACCATCCTAAAAAAGAAGTTTGTGAAACTGATAATGATGAGGAATCGCCTGATGAGAGTTCTTCGGTTCCGGCTCCATAAACACAGAAAATAAAGTGGCTCATGAAAAAGGGAGATCGCCGGTTATGGAAGCAACAGAACTAATCGAATTGATCGCGCGAGGCGAAGACAGCCGAACTCAGTTTAAGAAGGGGCAGGATGTCACCAATGCCAAATCACTTGCCGGTGAAATGACGGCGTTTGCAAACAGCAAAGGAGGAAGAATCCTGATCGGCGTCGCAGACGACGGCTCATGCATTGGCTTGTCATCCGGCGACATTCGAAGGATAAATCAACTCATCTCAAATACGGCGACCGATTGTGTTCGTCCTTCCATCAACCCTGAAACCGACAATGTCTCTGTCAACGGGCAATTTGTCATGGTGGCCACGATTCCTGAGGGTATCTCCAAACCATACGCCGACAGTGAAGGCGTGTTCTGGGTAAAATCGGGAGCGAATAAGCGCCGCGTTACATCCCGCGAAGAAATTCAGCGAATGCTTCAAAGTTCCGATCTGATTCATGCGGATGAAGTGCCCGTCGATGGAACCACCCCTGGAGATATCGGCTCCGATCCTGCCGGCGACAAATACCGGGACAGCCAGGACATCGACGGGAACCTGCTCAATCTGTACAAAAAAACAATTTCCTTCCTCATGCGCAACCTGCGACTGGTGCAAAACGGAAAAGGATTCAATACTATAGGCGATCCGGAAGTGTCTCCCGCAGCCTTGGAGGAATTGGTCGCCAATATGCTGCTGCATCGGGACTATTTCATTTCCGCGCCGTGGCGCGTTTTCATGTTCGATGACCGCATAGAAATCATCAGCCCAGGCGCTTTACCCAATAATATTACTGTGGAGAATATCCGCCGCGGTGTGTCGGTAATGCGCAATCCACTCATCGTTTCTTTTGCCACCAAAGCCGGCGAACTTCCCTACCGCGGCATCGGCACAGGCATCATGCGGGCGTTGGCAGCCGCCCCAGGTCTGGAATTGGAATCCGATCATGACCGTAATATATTCGTCGCGCGAATTCCGCGTACGTGAGCGCTTTCTCGGCTAATCCGCGCCAATGCGCGTCCGTCGCTTTCTACCAATACCGGCGTCGAAACGCTGATTACACGGCAAACAGCCAGCGTGCCGATGAGTCGGAGGGACAGTTCGTGACAAAATTAACGAAATAAAAAGGAGCGCGAAATGTATGCCGAAAACAGGAAATTTTATTGCAGCTTTTCTGCTTTTTCTGTGTCTGCTGATAGGAATAGCGGCGGGAGAGGTTCAGCCCCCTTCTATTGTATGGGAAAGATCGTTGGGTGGCATTGGTATTTATGTTGCTTACGAAATCTTACAAATAAACGGAGGCGGTTATGTAGTTGGCGGTATCCTGGATAAAGGAACCGAATTTCGCTTTCTCGGGCGTCGCTATCGCAATCTTTGGGATGTCTGCTGGTTCGTAAAACTGAATGACGACGGAGAAGTTCTTTGGGAAGTAACTCTCGGTGATTCCGATAGAAGATATGAAAGTAGGCCGACAGCTATGCATCAGACACTGGACGGAGGTTTCATAGCGGCCGGCACATCCGAAAATAAACTGAGTGTGAGCCTGTCTTTTGATTACAGTATTGTTCCAGAAGATTTATGGATTGCCAAAGTAAACTCGGACGGCACAGTCGCCTGGAATAAAATACTTTTCGAATCCACGTTTAACCGCATTCATTCTATAGAACAACTTGGAAATGGAGATTTTATAGCCGTGGGAAATTTCGAAGATTTTGACGAGGGAATGCGTTTAGGTCGCAGATACTACGAAAGGGGGGATTATTGGGTTCTCAAATTGGATCCCGAAGGAAATATAATTTGGCAAAAAACATATGGAGGTTCGCGCACAGACATTGCGCGTTCCGTAAAACAGACGTCAGACGGCGGGTTCATTGTAGCCGGCATTTCCCATTCCGATGACGGCGACGTTTCCGTTAACCGCGGCGGTGCGGATTACTGGGTGGTAAAGCTTAATTTTGAAGGAGAAATTGAGTGGGAAAAATCATTCGGCAGTTCCGGATTTGACATCGCTCGTTCAATAATTCAGACTACAGGAGATTGCTTTGTTATTGCAGGTAATTCCCATTCTCAAGATGGTGACGTTTCCAATAACCATGGTCAAGCAGACTACTGGATAATTAAAATAGATTCATTCGGCAGTCTGATCTGGCAGAAATCATTCGGTGGTTCTGGAGACGACTACGCTAGTTCCATTATTCAAACCACAGATGATTACTATATTATCGCGGGACGTTCCAACTCCAAAGATGGTGACGTTTCCAATAACCTCGGTCGGGCAGACTACTGGATAATTAAAATAGATTCATTCGGCAGCCTGATCTGGGAGAAATCAATTGGCGGTTCCTCGGGCGATGTTGCGTGGCCTTTATGCCACACAGCGGACGGAGGGATTATCGTAGTTGGTTCCTCCGCTTCCAAAGACGGCGATGTTTCTTATAATCATGGAAGTTCAGATTTTTGGGTGGTAAAACTGAGCTTGAATGACTGAATTCAAATGAAAGGTGGTTCTTGTACCAATGGAATCGATAAGAAATTGGTATCGTTCAATGAGCGGAGGGGCAGCTATAGAATATTTTTACAAAGCCAATCCTGAAAATTTAACCTACGGTGAATTTTTAGCTTCTACCGCAGATAACGCAATATATCGCGCGGATGCTTTCCATCATGTTTTCACTTCTGCTTATTTGACATTGGATTTGTATACTAAAAATATTCCATTGATTTTTATATGTTCATGTGAGTGGCATTGTTTCTCAACGGGTAACGAGTTTCTGCAACGAGAAGGAGAATGAAATGAACACAAAAAACTGGAAATATTCTGTAATCGCGATGCTTTTTATATGCCTATTTTCAGTAAGTGCGGCTGGAAATACTCGGGCACCCTCAATCGAGTGGGAAAGATGGTATGGCGGTACCGGAACAGACACAGCCAGTTCGATTCAACAAACGGAAGACGGCGGTTACATCGTCGCCGGAAGTTCAAGATCGACAAATGGCGATGTTACCGAGAATCACGGCAGCTACGATTTCTGGGTTGTCAAATTGAACCCCGAAGGCGATATTGTCTGGCAAAAATCGCACGGCGGTTCTGGTGCAGAAAGGGCTTCCTCTATCCAGCAAACGACGTGCGGAGGTTATATTGTAGGCGGTACATCGAATTTTGATGGTAATAAAGGTTGGGTTGTCAAATTGGACAAACATGGAGAGATTGAATGGATCTATAACGATTCTAGAACCAGTAGTATAAATGATATTCGAGAAACGAGAGAAGGGGGCTACATTTTCACAGGCAGCCTCTCCGGCGATAGTTACCTGTCAGGCAGTCGTGGAATGGGGAATTGCTGGGTCGTAAAATTGGACTCAAAGGGCGCAATAGTATGGCAAAAGCTTATGGGCGGCTCAAAGCACGACTCAGGAATGTCCGTTAGGCAAACAAATGACGGCGGTTTTATCGTAGCTGCAGTTGCCGATTCCTCAGATGGCGACATATTGAAGAACCGTGGTGAAGCGGATTTCTGGATCATTAAATTGGATACGGTCGGAGAAGTAGTTTGGCAAAAGACATTCGGAGGATCGAAATCCGATATAGCCCGCTCCATTCAACAAACGGCGGACGACGGTTATGTCGTCGCCGGATATTCATACTCGAATGATGGCGATGTACCAAGCAATCAAGGCAGCGCGGATTATTGGATAGTAAACCTGGATGTCGAGGGAAACCTTCTTTGGACGAGATCCTTTGGCGGGACTGGAATGGACTGGGCTAACAGCATTTATCAGACAAAAGATGGAGGTTATGTCATCGCCGGACAATCTGACTCTAAGGATGGAGACGTATCAGGCAATCATGGGTCTTTCGACTTCTGGATTGTCAAGCTGAACACCGAAGGAGACCTTGTTTGGGAAAAATCACTGGGCGGCTCTGATACAGACAGAGCATATTCAATTCAGCAAACGTCAGACGGAGGCTACATCATCGCGGGAGATACCTACTCCCAAAATAGTGGTATTTTAAGGTCATGGTTTTCAAGATCATGGTATCGTGAAGACATTGATTTCTGGGTCGTCAAACTAAAGCCGGAGGCATACTGAATAACCAAGAATGACGTTGGGAGATACGAAATGAATTCAAAATTGCCTTCAAGATTCACATTAGTCATGAAAAAATTGGCGCGGCTCCTTGTCTTGGAGACCGCAGCGCTCTTAATTAAGTGTGTTTCTTATTTTCACGCTGGCAGGCGTGTTCATCTTTTTTGGTACCTCTGATTATCGCGAACTTTTCATTTTTTTCTACTAAAAATCCGGCACAGTCCTGAAAAGCGCTTAAATTAAAGGATTTTTTTAGATAAAGCACTCAATGGACATAACGTACTTGCTTTTCAATATTATTTCATTTATAATTTTTAGAAACGATAACTTGTCGGATAACCTACGAGTAAAAAGTGTAAAGAGGGTCGCAAAATGATTGAGCCTATTGAAAAACAAAACATATCAAATATTATTTTTCAGAAGATGCTTAGCATGATCATCGAAGGCGAATGGAAACAGGGTTCGATGATCTCATCCGAAAACGAGCTGAAGGAAGCGTTTGGCGTCAGCCGTGACACAGTGCGCCAGGCAATTCACCGCCTCAGCGCGCTGGGAATACTCCGTTCGTACCATGGTAAGGGTACCTATGTCAGTAAACTTGACGCCAGCTTTTACTTGAATTTGATGGTTCCCGTCGTTTTCTTTAATGAGGACGACGGAATAAGCATTCTGGAGTTCATGAAAGCTATACAGGTAGAGAGCGTGCGCATGGCATGCGAATGCGCCGGTGACGAAGAGATAGCCGTCCTCACTGAATATATGACAAAAATGCGCACTATGAGAGACAATGACTATGAGGCGTATTTTACCAACGACATGGGCTATCACCGCTACCTTGCGCATCTCACCAGGAACAACCTTTTCGAAAAGTCGATAGATATAGTCGAAAAATTGCTTCACGTATCCTTAAGGGATATGGTGGCCTTTTACGGCAGCGAAAAAAGCATCGATCAACATGAAAAATGCTTGCAGGCTATACAGGAGCGAAACGTAGTCGAGGCTGTAAGAATCATGAGCGAGCATTACGATATGCTCATTCATCGTTTGCGGCGGTGGCTTTCCATGGACGAAAACGAACGCAAAAAACTTACGGCATAACTAACGGCAATCGGAAATGATTTATCACACAGGACGGTGTGAGGTCATTTTCTTCAGTGGTGTTTTTGGTTGTCGCTTGTCGGATAACCAACATGTCTAGCTTGGGGGGTGAGAATACAGGCGCGCGTTTCGAAGCGGTTTACCGGCGGTAAAAGTAGTTCGAGACAGTAACAAAACAGGAAAAAAACCATGTGTATCGAAAGGAGCAAGACAAGATGCTGAAATTGAAAAAAATTTCCATAGTTTTATTGGCTCTCGTGTTCTGTGTTTTTACGATTGCAGCAGGAGCCGACGCGGCGGACAAGCCGATGGGCAAGCTCTCCATATCCGCTTGGACAGGTAATCTGAACTCTTTCCAACAGACATTTGTCGACTTGTTCTCGGCAAAATTCCCGGATGTAGAGGTTGACAACGTAATCACAGACACCAATACGCGCGAACAGGTAATGAAGACGGCGATTGCGGCAGGAGACCCGCCGAGCGTGGGGTTTTACTGGGGAACGCGCCTGAATTCGTTCTCGGATATCGGAATGTGTCTGGACCTGAGAGATGTGTTGGATTCTGACTTACTGGGTTTGGTCAACGACGCGATGCTCCGGGCTATTGAGGGTCCTAACGGCGAAGTATACGGCTTGGTAACCGACGCGGTTTACCACACAGCTTTCTACAACAAAGAAATGATGGACGCGTACGGTTTTGAAGAACCCACAACCTGGGCCGAGCTGACCGCAATATTCGAGCGGGTGAAGCAGGACGGAATCTTTGGATTCTCGACGAACTCGGCCAGTATGCAGGACAGCCTGTGGGGAATGGCCTACGGAGACATTGATCATCTCGCGGGCGACGGCACATCCTACGCCATAGCCGATGGCGAAGTTTCCGTTTTGCCGGGAACCCCTGCCGGCGAGGCTATCCGCATGGTAATTGAGCAAGTTAAAGAATGGTATGACGCCGGATATTGGTACCCAGGCGACGGGGGCATCAACTGTACGCAGGACGACGGAAACGCGGCTTTCGCGCAGGGACGCGTCATAGTCAATTTCAATTTCAGTGGCGCTATCGCGCAGCTCTCATCGATTTGCGACTTCGAGATCGGTACTTTCTTAAAGCCGACGTCGTCGTTGGATGTCCCCATAAAAGAAAATTTGGAACCGAACGTGTTCTTCATCCCGTCCAACGCCAATGAAGAGCAGATCAACTCCGCCGTCGAGTTCCTGAAAATTCTTCTGAGCCAGGAAGCCCAGCAGGCGGTTGTTGACGCGAGCAACATCCCCTCCGTGCTGACATACGACTATACGAACATCTCTCCCATACTTGCGGAGATGCTTTACAATGTCAATTCCGGAAACCTTGTCCCCGGACTTAACCCGTCGAGGACGAGTTCCGCAATGCAGACTTTCATCAAGCAGCAGATTTTCGCGGCGCCCTTAGCCGGTATCATGACAATCGACGAAACGCTTGAGGAAATGGAGCGCATAAGATTGCAGGCTGCCGCAAGCAGATAGCTATAACGGCACTCGGCGCGGGGGGACGGAACTCCATATGTACCCCCGCCGCCGAGTGTTTACGGATCCAGCGAATGGGCCATCCGTAGTGAGGGAGAGATTACGATGAAAAAAAGGTTGTCCATGCAACAAAAATATATGATAGTCGGATTTTTATTTTTATTACCGGCAATTGCCGCTTATCTGGTCTTTATGGGGTATCCTCTGGTACGTACTTTCTATCTATCCATGATGAGGTGGAATGGATTCACTTCGATGACATTCATTGGCATGGCAAACTACAAGGCAGTTTTTCAGGACAGGGTCTTTTGGTCGGCTCTGCGGAACACGATTTACTTCGCGGTTTTCTCCTCTTTTTTCAGCGTTTTGATCGGAGTGTTCCTGGCTTGGTTCATCATGTATATGCGCAGACGGGAGGGGCAGGTTTTCCGTACCATTCTGTTTGCGCCGAGTATGATTGCCCCGACGATCACGGGTCTGGTATTTATGTTCATCTTTACGGAAGATATCGGGCTTTTGAACGGATTTCTCAGATTAATAGGCCTGTCGGATTTCACAACCGCGTGGCTCGCAAATACCTCCACCGTAAAACCGGTCGTCGTTATAGCTACAGTCTGGAGGCAGTTTGGGCTGGCGATGGTGCTGTGCTTCGCGGGTTTGCAGGGTGTCCCGAATGAATTGATTGAATCCGCGAAACTCGACGGGGCAAGCGATACCAATATTTTTACGCGCATACTGCTGCCCCTGATAAAGCCGCAGATCGAAATTGCCACCATGTTCACCCTTCTCACGGGGCTGCGTATTTACGACTCCGTAGTGTCGCTTACGGCCGGCGGGCCCGCGCGCTTTACCGTCGTGCTGCCGATGTGGATCGTCGAAAACGCGTTTACTTATTCCGCGTTCGGTTATGCCAGTATGATGTGCGTAATGTTCATATTTGTGGTGCTTACGTTTATCATACTCATACGTCTGGCTTTCAGAGGCGAGAGATATGAGTATTAATAAGGCGAAAGCCCCGGTCGCGGCGGCGTATACAGGCAATAGGGTCATGTCCGTCACGTCACGCGCGGTCATAATTTTATTTTCCCTGATGGTGGTTTATCCGCTTATATTTATTATTTTAGTTTCCTTCAAGGAAAACAGGGAGTTCTTTGCGAATATCTGGGGACTGCCTGAGGTATGGCGCTGGTCTAACTATAGATTTGCCTGGGTAAACGGGCGAGTCGGTACTTTTGCGCAAAACAGCGTGATAGTCTCCGTTGCGGCTGTCACGTCCTCCGCTTTTATTTCGGCGATGGCGGGCTATGCGCTTTCGAAGATGCACATTCCAAAGGCGGAAGTTATCCTCGGCGTTCTGATGGCGCTTAATTTTGTGCCGGGCGTCGCTATTTTCATCTCACTGTATTCGCAGACCATAAGCATGGGCATCAGCAGGACGCTCTGGATGCTGATCCTTCCTTATATGGCGTGGCAAATCCCGCTAAGTATATACATCTACAAGAAATTTTTCGACAGCATTCCGCAAGAGCTGATTGAAGCGGCAAGGGTAGACGGCGCCGGTGAGCTCTACGCGTTTTTAAAGGTTATTCTGCCGCTGGTCAGGCCGGCAACGGCTACGGTAATGGCGTTCAGTTTTATTAACGTCTGGGGCGAATATATGTGGGCGAGCATCGCCGCTTCCTCGTCTTCGAGAATTCAGACCCTTCCCGTCGGGCTTTTATACTTTCGAGGCGAATACGGGATCGACTGGGGTGCGTTCGCAGCCGCAATCGTCATGATAATAGTACCGCTTCTGTTATTGTTCGTTTATTTACAGAAATACTTTATTCAAGGGCTTACTTCAGGCGCCGTTAAAGGCTGAAGTCCCCGAATATTATTTTTGGAGGAGAGATAGATATGTTTTTAGCGGGAAGGAACCAAGTCATGCTCAAGCGCTCTCTGACAGGCACTATGAGAAAGTTTAAGGAAATGGGTTACGAGGGTATTGAGATTCAGCTTGTTCGCGGGTTGACGGACATTCTCGCGTTGGATTATCTGGACGATTATGTCATAGATAAAGTCAATGAGGTTTCGGAGGAAATCTCACTCCCCGTTACTGCGCTTTCGTGCCAACAGAATTACGTAACACACGACCTCGCGTTTGAGGCGCAGAAACTGCTGATTAAAAAAGCGCGCAAGTATAAGAC
>Ga0099364_10011098_pt1 | contig 12337 bp, 9 predicted proteins | sample TergutTh196P3_FD_73070 | JGI IMG/M metagenome (GOLD analysis project Ga0099364, IMG submission 73070) | Microcerotermes parvus P3 segment gut microbial communities from Pointe-Noire, Republic of the Congo - Th196 P3 | ecosystem: Host-associated > Arthropoda: Insects > Digestive system > Gut ... | reverse complement strand
GAAGAAAAAGAAAAGGCGGCGCCCCGGCCGCCGCCGACTCCCTGCGCCGGAGGATAGGATACTCCGCATTGAACCCGGGGATTGCGCTGCGCTACATCCCCGGCTCTTTTTTTACACGCTTGCACTACATTCCCGGCTCTTTTTTTACACGCTTGCGCTACATTCCCGGCTCTTTAGTCGGCTGTCGCCGACGCAACCGCCACCGCAGATCACTTGCAAATCACGGCAACACTGGTATAATTAACGCAATGTCCCATTCTGTCGTTGAATCGCTCCGTTGGAAAAAAATTCCCGTCTTGGATCAAGGATTCGTCTGTCTCGTCGATGTCATGGGAGAAGACTCCTCCATCGTACAAGCAGCGCGGGTCAGTTACGGTGAAGGAACGAAAAAAGTCTCCGACGACCGAACGCTCCTCCGCTATCTAATGCGGCATCAGCACACCACCCCCTTTGAAATGGCAGAGATCAAACTCTTGGTGCGGGTGCCCATGGACTGCTGGCGGCAGTGGATCAGACACCGCACCGCTTCGGTCAACGAATACAGCACACGCTACTCCGTTGCCGTCGATGCTGCCTATTCTACCGCGCCCGATGCGTGGCGCACCCAATCGGAATCAAACCGGCAAGGCAGCGGCGGTTGTCTCGATACCGATACCGGTCGTTCTTTGACCGACGAAGAGGAAAAATTACATCGTTTCACCCGGGAAGTCTATGACAGGCGGATCGAACAAGGGGTCGCACGGGAACAAGCACGGAAGGACTTGCCCCTTTCTACGTACACGGAAGCCTATTGGAAAGTCGATCTGCACAATTTGTTTCGGTTTCTCGGACTTCGGATGGAGGCGAATGCTCAATACGAAATTCGGGAATACGCAACGATCATCGGCGAAAAGATTGTGCAACCGCTTTTTCCGTACTGTTGGGAAGCGTTTTTGGATTATCAATTAGGTTCACTGCGTTTGAGCCGCCTTGAACAGGGAGTGATTCGACATCTTTCGCAGGGCGGGATGATACCGGCAACGCAGGAACAGTTCCTGACGGCACAAGACCCTGCTTGGCAAGACCTTGACCGTTGCCGGGAGCGGGATGAATGTTACGAAAAACTCCGTCTGCTGGGAGTCGTTCGGTAAACGGAGCCGCAATCGTCCGCAAAATTTCCACATCGCCTTCTTCGTGCGGCTGTGTACAATCAACTAGGTGCATAAACGTCCAGTTGCATGATTAGGAAAGATAGGTAAAATGAGTACATTCATTTCCCTTTCACTCGAAAGGGTTTCGCCACGACTACTCGCCCCACGCACAATGTGCAAATACTTCTGTTGTTTATGTTTTTGGTTTTAGAGTCGCTCCCTCATATCTTCCAACGACTTCGAGCATATTGTCTAACAAAATAACTCGATGAGCCATTTGTTGTAATTCATTGGAGATACAATGAGAGAAACCCCACAATTCGGTTTCCCAACCAGCCTCATAAGCCTCTCGTATCAAGGGGATAAAGTCTCTGTCTCCAGAGAGTAATTTTAACACTGCGGGTTTAGGGTGTGTGTAGATAACCTTTAGACCACTTGCCAGTATCTCCGTATCGACAACTTTTTCATCGCCTGACGGACTACGTACATAGGTTTTGACCTCGAATCCGCCCCTTTTGGCACTGTCCCACAGAGAGTCGTTGGGTGGTGGCGTAGAACCTACCAGTAGAGCCTTGATAATTTGGTGATCGTTAGCGACTTCACGCAACAATGCTCCGAAGTCAATTCTCCAACTGTAATCTTGGTTGTGTTCCAGTTTTCTTTTTCTGGCAGATAGTTCTTGTCCGCAAATGAACGTGTTGGAGCTATCCACTAAAATCAGGCATTCGTTCATGATGCTGTCCATTTTCGTCTTCCAATCTGAGACTTTTTCTCATTATCGGTAATTTTTGGAACCAAGCCAACCCATTCCTTGTCCCCCATCTTGATAATCCTGTACATTCTGTCTAAACTTAATGGAAACGCTGACCATGCCCCTCATTCAAACGCTCTACCAAACTCGAAATCTGACCGATACCGAATTAGTCACGCTCTTGGAGACGGATCAATTCGACCAGGAACTCTTTCGCAAAGCGGATGAACGGCGGCGAGAGTTCTACGGCACGGACGTGTATCTACGAGGGCTCATCGAACTCACCAATTATTGCAAAAATGATTGTTTCTACTGCGGAATTCGGCGGAGTAATCTCCATCTTGACCGCTATCGGCTCTCCCTTGACGAGGTTTTGAATTGTTGCAAAATCGGTTACGAACTCGGTTATCGAACATTCGTTCTGCAAGGCGGAGAAGACCCCTTTTTTAACGAAGACCGAATCGTCGAAATCGTGTCGAACATCAGAAAGCAGTATCCGGATTGCGCAATCACGTTGTCGCTCGGCGAACATTCCCGCGAAGGCTATCAAAAATTTTTCGATGCGGGAGCGAATCGGTATCTCTTGCGGCATGAAACAGCCGATGCCGACCATTACGCAAAATTGCACCCTGCGTTGATGAACTTGGAACGCCGCAAAGAATGTCTTTGGTATTTGAAGGAGATCGGCTATCAAGTCGGCTCCGGTTTCATGGTCGGTTCACCGTTTCAAACGACGGCATGTTTGGTTGCCGACTTGCGGTTTTTGCAACAATTGAAGCCGTCTATGATCGGCATTGGACCCTTTATTCCCCATCACGAAACCCCCTTTAGCCGCTACCCCGGCGGTACTCTCACTCTTACACTCCGAGTGGTGGCGATCCTCCGTTTGATGTTTCCGTACGCTTTAATTCCGTCCACGACGGCACTCGGTACGATTGATCCGCTTGGTCGGGAATTGGGGTTGCGAGCGGGAGCGAACGTTGTGATGCCGAATCTGTCTCCCATTGCAGTTCGGAAAAAATACGAGTTGTATGACAACAAGATCTGTACGGACGAAGAAGCCGCAGAATGTCGGCATTGTCTGGAGAAACGTGTGATCAGTGCAGGTTATAGGATCGTTACCGACATCGGACATGTGAAAGAGGACACATAGGTTTCCGTTTCAGAATCGGAGATTACTGTCCCGGCAGATAAAAGTTCACAGAGCCCGGAGTGGGAACTCCGGTGAATCGAATCCGTATCTTCCGCTCCGGGCTCTGTTTGTTCTGCGTTAAAATTTTTTCCGCCAGGGCAGTAGTGTGTAGGTTTACGGTGTCTTAATTCTGTCGTTCTCGTTTTGTGTGTCCGAAAATTTCTGTAATTCTGCCAGTTTCGCACGAATAATGGTCGGCAATTTCACTGTAAAAGCGGTTCCCTTGTTTTCGGTACTCTCAACGCGAATCAAGCCCTGATGCTGTTCGATGATTGCTTTGCAACTTGCCAATCCGAGTCCGGTGCCGCCTTTGCCGCTTTCGTCGGGACCCGATTTCGTTGAATAAAACGGTTCAAAAATTTTCGGCAACTTGTCTCGCGGAATGCCGCATCCAAAGTCCCTGACAACGAAGTCAATCATTTCGTTTTCCTCGTCGTAACTCATTTTAAGAACAAGTCTTCCCCCATGAGGCATCGCCTGTCGGGCATTGATGAGCAAGTTGAGTACGACTTGTAAAACTTGATTGCCGTCCGCCATAATTTCCGGCATTTGATCGGCAAACGATTTTTCTATCGTGATCCGGTACTTATTCATTTCCTTTTCCAACAGGAGAAGAGAATCTTCAACAAGCGCGGCAAAATTAGTTGCCTCGAATCCTTTTTTTCGGTTTTTTGCTCCTGCCAATATGGAGTTGGTAATTTTGGAGGCTCTATTTGCTGCCGTTAAAATTTTGTCTAACGCTTTCGTACGGCTTGCTTCGTTCTTATTTCTCAATCCCAGTTTTGCATAGTTGATGATTGTCATCAGGATATTGTTGAACTCATGCGTAGCGGTGCTGGTCAGTTCGCCGAGAATCGCGAGTCTCTGCGCTTGCATCAACTGTTCTTCCAGCAATTCGATGCGCTTTTGCATTTCTTGGATGTCCTGCGTTTTTGCCATTTTGTATGTGTTTTCCTGAAAAGACAGATTCTGTTGCCCCTCTCCAGTAGTGGTCTCGAGCGTCGATGGATCATAGCGGACAAAGTACCGCTGTTCGATTTCACGACCTCCATTTTACTTCTTGATAGCGCATAAATCAATCTTAACGCACTTGCCTTGTCCGTGTCATTCCATTACAATGGCGGTGTGTGAAAACAATCCAACCTTGCAATTCGCAATGAAAGCGATACCGTTTCTTGTCATTCCTTGTTTTTTTATGATCTCAACCTTCCTGACTGCTCAAGAAAATGTAACTCCCGCACCGGGCAAGCAGGTTGCCCAAAGCGTTGAACTTCCTGCCAGTACAAGCACTTGGAACATGGGGCGCGGAATCAGCGATGTCGGCGAACCGAGACCGCTCGATAGCACGAAAACGGATACTGTCCATTATTGGTTCTTTTTACCGACCAACTACGAAACGCAAGCCCAATCCGGCGGTGCGCCGCTCCTGCTCTTCCTGCACGGAGCAGGCGAACGGGGAAACGAGTCGGGAGAGGAAATCGCCAAAGTTAAAGTTCATGGACCGCCGCGGCTGCTTGACAATCCAGCATTTGCTAGAAATTTTCCCTGCATTACCGTTTCGCCGCAGTGCAAAAACGGTTTTGCTTGGTCGCCCGCCCAACTGATGCTGTTGCTCGATCATATTGAAAAGAACTACACGGTCGATAAGAGCCGGGTGTACGTTACCGGTTTGAGCATGGGTGGATTCGGAACTTGGATGTGTTTGAACGAGTCGCCGGCACGGTTTGCGGCGGCGACTCCGATCTGCGGCGGTGCCAAGACGGAGTGGGCAGAAAAATTGGTTCGCACGCCGATCTGGGTTTTTCATGGCGATAGGGATACCGTCGTTGTCCCCGCCTTTTCGGAAAGAATGGTCGATGCTGTCAGAAAAGTCGGCGGGAAGAAAATCTTTCTCACTCTCTACGAAGGGGAGGGGCATGACTCCTGGACGCGAACGTACGACAATCAAATGCTTTACGATTGGATGTTTCAGCAGTTGCTGGAGAAAGTCGGCAACGTGGGGGGGGTGATGTTCTTTCAAGGGAACCCTGTTGATGGAGCAACTATAAAGTTTCGCCAGAATGAAGGCACAGAGGTGAAGGAAAAGTTCATCACTGAACATAATGTGTTTGAACAGAGTCCTTCGGCAAAAGCCTAATGTATCGCATGACACCGGAAACACTGGGTCGCCGTCGAACGATTTGACCAAAAGGACGAGTGGCGAAGTTTGTGATCCCCTTCATCATGGCAGACAAAACAACTTGCGGTGCCTTTCCATACGCCGACGGCTTCGTTGCGTTCCGTTACCGAGGCGGCGGTCGGTTGATCGGTCATTTCATGACAGTCGTTACATCGGTTTATTTTATCCGTGTCGGGATGCGGATAGTTCCACGACCACATCTCCCTTGACCGTAAAGGAGAATCCAAGTTTTCGACAAAAAAATCGGCTTCGGATTCCTCCACTACTATACGGTGCAATCCCGCCGGCAAGAAAAGCCGGGCAAACCACGTATTGTCTCCGAACTGCACTTCCCAAGGATGGAGTAGGCCGTCAATCAGAAGGTCGGGTATCTTTTCTCCGCGGCTCGGCACACGTTGCGTGTAGATCACCACTATTTCGGGACCAAACATGCACGTTTGATGTTTCGGTGTAATCAGTTCGAACGGACTTTTGAGTCTCTCCGTGCGGACTTGATCGGCGAACGACGAAACCGGCGGCGGTTGCTGTGTTCCAAAATTCAGAGGATGCCCTATCAGTTCTGCCAGAAACTCAATGCTCATAAATCCGATGAACACAACCAACAGTCCCGACATCAAAAGTGAGAAGACGAACACGACCGTCTTCGCTTCCGGCGGGTCTGGCGGAGCGATACCGGGAGGAATAAATGAAGCGTTGGGGGACATATTTTGATTGTGTTTTGATCGTAAAACTTGCTAGGGGGAAATAGGACCAGCCGACTCGGGGGCTTGGGCAATAACGGCACGGCGGATCTTCACAAAATTTTCCCCGCGAAATTCTGTGAATTCGCCTTCGATTTTCCAATATCGGCGTTCCGGTTTTGCTTCAAGGGCGGTCAAAATTCGTTCCAGTGCCAAGTTCTCAAGACAGGTGAAACGTTGATTGTCATCGACGGTGTACAATACGATCCGGTCGCCGGTTTGTTGGAAAAAGACGTGCATATTTTTGAATGCTGTCCCTTCCCGAATCCGCTGTCTGCGCAAAGTTTGTTTCGGGGGCGGAGCAAGAGGTCTAATGGACTGATCCGGCTGCGAAGGAGGTTCAATACGTTGTCCCCGAACGGCGAAACTGCCGAACAACACGAAGGAAAGCAAAACGACAATAAACGAAACGATGGTGAACCGGAACATTGTGACGAAAACACTGAGAACGGATACAATGATTATCCCAAAGAGGAAGGGAATTTCTAGTACCCCATTTGACACACCCGACGGCAGACGAATGGATACTTGACATTCCCCGCTCGTTTAGGGGATAATGACGGCACGTTTAATCCTGCCTTAAACACAGTCCTGTAAAAATGAATCTCCGCACCACCATTTACCCACTCCTCCTGACACTCTTCCTCTGTTCCGTTACGGTTGCCCAAGATCAAACGTTTACCGCCCGACTCCATCTGGATTGGATGATGCAAGACGCTCCCAACGCCAAAGAGTGGTTCACCAACTCCGCCAGCAACGCCGACGAAGTCAAAATGGTACAGAAAGTTATCGACGAACTAGAAAACAATACCGATGCATGGAAAACACGTTTGACCCATTTGCAGTCGGCAAACGTTCCCGGAAACGATCCCCGATGGCGCGAACTCTACCTCGACGCAGCAGACGAACGCCGGAAACAACGCTTGCAATTCATTCGGCAAACCTATCCCGCCATCGTTTATACCAAGCATGACATTCTCGGCGGTTCACACTACTCCTACACAGAAATGGTGTCCGATGCACAGTTCAAAGATCGTATCATCAAAAGCGGCGGTTCATTGCACTCGTTGGAGATCACACCCGATGGAACAATTATCGACAAACTCTTGGTAGCGGCACCCGAAAACGGAACATTACGCGATCCCGATGTCTCCTTCGATGGAAAGAAAATCATCTTTTCCATGCGGAAAGATATGGAAAATGATGATTACAAACTCTACGATTACGACGTAGAGACCGGCACCGTCCGGCAGTTGACCTTCGGACTCGGTTTCGCCGACATCGAACCCTGCTCTCTTCCCGATGGGAACATCTTGTTCACTTCGACGCGGTGTGTGCAAATCGTCGATTGCTGGTGGACGGAAGTGGTCAACTTTTACATCTGCGATCCCGACGGACGCTTTATGCGGCGAGTCGGATTCGATCAGGTGCATACCAATTACCCCAAAGTGTTGCCCGACGGTCGTGTCCTTTATACCCGCTGGGATTACAACGACCGCAGCCAAATGTGGCCTCACGGTCTCTTCGTCATGAACCACGACGGCACCGGTCAAACGGAATACTACGGCAACAATTCATGGGGTCCGACTTCCCTTCTGCACGCACGGGGTATCCCTAATTCCAACAAAGTGGTGGCGATTGCCAGTGGGCATCATACCCTTCAGAAGGGCAAACTGCTACTGATAGACCGAAGCAAGGGGACACAGGAAGACCAAGGGGTACAGTTGATCGCCCCGCTTCGAGAGTCGGACTTTGAAGTCCTGACAGACTACGGACGGATTGGCGAATTTACAAAGAAATTTGACTTCTATGGACAACAAGGAGACCAATTCCAATATCCGCTGGCTCTCGATGAGGAGAATTTTATCGTGGCGTATCAAGTGCCGGGACACCACTTCGGTCTTTTCTATATGGACATCAACAACAGCGGGCGGGAACTGCTCGCTTATGATCCGAGTACGCCGAGTTCTCATCCTGGTCAACCGGTGCCGTTGCAAGCCCGCGAAGTGCCGATGTTGAGAGCATCGACGGTCGATTACACAAGGAACACAGGACTCTACTATGTGCAAGATGTCTATTTCGGTCCCGGCTTGGCAGACGTGAAGCCCGGCACTATCAAGGAACTGCGGGTCGTCGGTTTGCAATTCCGTGCCGCCGGCATCGGCAGCAACGGCAACCGCGGGGTCTCCGGCGGTGCGCTCGTTTCGACACCGATTGCCATCGACAATGGCAGTTGGGACGTGAAGCAAGTTTTAGGGACGGTTCCCGTCGAGGCGGACGGCTCCGCTTTCTTCGAGGTTCCCGCCCGCATGCCGATCTATTTTCAACTGCTCGATGAGCGGGGAGAAACGGTGCAAACGATGCGGAGTTGGTCAACCTTGCAACCCGGCGAACAGCAAAACTGTTTCGGTTGCCACGAAGAAAAGGGGACGACGGCTCTGTCCGACGGCGGGGTAAGACGAACGCTGGCTCTGCGCCGGTCGGCAAGAAAGCCGGTGCCGATGGAAGGAGTCGATCCCCACAGCGGCTTCAGTTTCGTGCAGTCGATTCAGCCGATTTTTGATAAACATTGTACGGAGTGCCACACGGGGGAGACGAGTGAACATCCTTTTAGTCTGCTGGACAAACCTGTGGTGCTTTCTGGTCGCAGTTTTAGCGAGTCGTATCTGAATTTGACTCAAAGAGGAAAAAGAAACGAGATTGTTTTTTGGATGGATGTTCAGACGGCACCGCCGATGTTGCCCCCCTATTATGCGGGAGCGGTAAAGAGCAAGTTAGTGTCGATGTTCGACGCGGGCAACCGTTCGGAGGCACATCAGGACGTTGTTCTTTCGGAGAACGAGCGTCGGCGGTTGGCTCTTTGGATCGACTTGTTGGTTCCGTATAGCGGTTCTTATACGGAGCGGCACCATTGGACGGCGGAACAGCAGGCGGAGCATGCTTATTATCAGATGAAGCGGGACGTGATGGCGGAGATTGAGCAGAAGAACGTTCAACTGTTCTTGGAATGGCAGAATCGCCGGATTGGATTACCGTTGCCGGAGAGTTTTCCGCAGTTCGACGGCGGCGGTGTCGAACGTAAGAAAACATTTATCGAAACGCGGCTTCGGGAGCGGTAGTCCAAGTTTAGCCGATGAAAGAGCCGGGGATGGAGCACCGACGAAAGAGCCGGGGATGGAGCGCAGCGCAATCCCCGGATCCATTGCGGCTCTGTGGACGCAACGGTACAATAGCGGTATGGACTTTGCTTTGTGGAAAATTTATGCACTGCTTGCCGCACTGTTTGCAGCACTGACGGCAATCTTGGCAAAAATCGGAATCGAAGGAATCGATTCCAATCTGGCGACGGCGATCCGTACCGTTGTGATTCTCGTATTGGTTTGGGGCATTGTCTTTGCAACCGTTCCCCTTGCGGATGTGAAAACACTCACCGCGAAAAATTGGGCGTTTTTGATTCTTTCCGGCATTGCCACCGGACTGTCATGGATGTTTTATTTTCATGCGATTCAACTGGGACCTGTTTCGCGCGTGGCACCCATTGACAAGTTGAGCATTGCTCTGACGATCATTTTGGCGTTTGTCATTTTGGGCGAGACGGTTTCGTTGCCTGTGGTCGTCGGCGGTCTCCTGATCGTTGCCGGTACCCTTTGTATGCTGTGGAAATAATGGTGTCATTCACGATTCACCCGGAGATTACGGCGGAGTACCGCCTACATCTCCGGCTCTTTGGTAATGGCGGAGTACCGCCTACATCTCCGGCTCTTTGGTAATGGCGGAGTACCGCCTACATCTCCGGCTCTTTGATAATGGCGGAGTACCGCCTACATCTCCGGCTCTTTGCGTATGTTATTTTTGTACAGTTCCAAAGTAGAACTCATCGAACCTCCGCCAGATAAACCCGCATCGAATGGGGCAGAAAGCGGAGCGGAGCATTCAAATTGGGTTTCGGTCCCGACCTTTCGGAATAAATGTCGTTAGGGGAATCCGCAGCCGTGTCAATGAATAACCGCCACGAATAATTCTGACACACCGCCGGGAAATAAAATTCCTTCGCTTCCCACCCGCCGTGAAACATCATCAACACATGAAACAATGATCCTTCATATTCCCTCGTCGGCGGAACCGCCGCCAACAAGCAGGTCAAACTCCGATCCAAAGCGTGATTCCACGGAACGCTTCCCCCCATCGCCCCATACCAACTGATGTCCGGCAAGCCGCCCGGCACACGAGGCTGTCCCGTCAAGAAATAGGGCTGACGCACCGTGATCTCTTTTGTGCGGAAACGAATCAATTCCTTCGCGAACCGATAGACATCTTCGTGCCGCTTCAAGAGCCGCCAATCGAACCACGAAATCTCATTGTCCTGACAGTAAGCGTTGTTGTTTCCATGTTGTGTCCGCCGTACTTCGTCCCCCGCCGCTATCATCGGTACACCTTGACTCAACAGCAACGTCGCCAGCATATTTTTGACCTGCCGGTTACGCGTCAGTTCAATTCCCTTGTCCGTCGTCGGTCCCTCGATACCGTAATTGCAACTGCAATTATTATTTTCCCCATCCCGATTACCTTCGCCGTTCGCCTCATTGTGCTTGTTGTTGTACGATACAAGATCGTTCATCGGAAAGCCATCATGCGAAGTGATAAAATTGATACTGCTTTGCGGTCTTCGACCACTGTGAGAATAGAGGTCGCTCGAACCGGAAAGGCGTGTTGCCAATGCGCCGGTCATATTTTGATCGCCGCGCCAAAACCGGCGCATGTCGTCCCGATATTTTCCGTTCCACTCTGCCCAGCGTTGAGAGCCGACACCGAATGCGCCGAACGAACCGACCTGATACGCTCCCGCCGCATCCCACGCTTCGGCAATGATCTTCGTGTCGGCAAGCATCGGATCTTCGGAAATCTGCTCAATGAGCGGAGGATTCGCCTGCAAATTGCCCGACTGATCCCGACTCAAAATAGATGCCAGATCAAACCGGAAACCGTCAATGTGATAATTGTGAACCCAGTACCGGAGACAGTTAAAAATCATTTCCCGAACAATCGGATGGTTGCCGTTGACGGTATTTCCGCAACCGCTGTAATTTTTGTAATACTTGCCGCCTTCCAGCATGTAATAGATTTGATTGTCGAGTCCCTTGAAGGAGAGGGTGGGACCATACTCATTCCCTTCGCAAGTGTGGTTGAACACGACATCGAGAATGACTTCAATTCCCGCCTGATGGAATGCTCGAACCAATTCTTTGAACTCGCGCACCTGCGCTCCGGGTTCTTTGCCGTGAGCGTATCCTCGGTGCGGCGAGAAGAATGCCATCGTGTCGTATCCCCAATAGTTTTTGGTACGGGGTTCCTTACCGTCCGTTCCGAGTATGGGAAATTCGTGGATCGGCATCAATTCGACGGCGGTTACGCCGAGCGACTGTAAATAGGGGATTTTTTCGATCAATCCCGGATAGGTTCCCGGCTTCGTGACTCCGCTGGTCGATGAATTCGTAAATCCTTTGACGTGTAATTCGTAAATGATCGATTTGGAAAAGTCGTGCCGAAGGTGCCGGTCGTCGAGCCAATCGAAATCGTCGTCGTCGATGACGACGCACTTCGGCGGTCGGACGATCCCATCTGTCGAGGGGAGAAAAGTCCCTGCCAGGGCTTTGGCGTAGGGGTCAATCAGCCGGGCGCGACCATCGAAACGCAACCCCTTTTCGGGCTCAAAGGGACCGTCGGCTTGAAAGTGGTAGAGTTGCTTTGCTTTAAGTCCTTTGACGAAGACCGACCAGACGTGTCCCCATCGGTTGTCTTCGCGGTTGAATTGGATGATTTCCGTGGGTTCCATGTCGGCAACCTTGTTGTACAGGAGTAGTTTCATGGACATTGCCAGTCGGCTGATGACGACGAATTGTACTCCAGTGTCGTGCAAAATGGCACCGCAAGGCAGTGGATAGGTAAATCGCATGGCAGACGGAGGATTGGGCGTGTGTGATTGTTCAAGGTGCGTTTTCGTACGCACCTTAGTGACTGGGCGGTCAGCGGATCGAACACCGCTGGATGAACGTGTGTGTAGGAAAAACATCTGTCGGCTTTGCGGTCATTGTACTATCGGAAGCATTGTTTGCCAACATACAATGAACGTTAAAATGGGCAAAACAGTCAAAGTGTATTGCCCATGAATGGGGCAATCGGTACTCGGACGTTCATTTTTTCGGCATCATGGGGGTCAAAAAATGAAAGATACCGCAATAATCGGCATAGTCCTAACCCCCCGTTGACACCAAGAGTATCTAGTCGAGTCATAAAAAGCCCTTCTAGCATGAAGAAACAATTTTCCGGCGCAATCGGCTACCATAT
>Ga0099364_10011097_pt1 | contig 12337 bp, 6 predicted proteins | sample TergutTh196P3_FD_73070 | JGI IMG/M metagenome (GOLD analysis project Ga0099364, IMG submission 73070) | Microcerotermes parvus P3 segment gut microbial communities from Pointe-Noire, Republic of the Congo - Th196 P3 | ecosystem: Host-associated > Arthropoda: Insects > Digestive system > Gut ... | reverse complement strand
GAAAACACCGGCGGCAGTGTGAACATCCGGTTTGACGATGCCAATAAGATTCTCGACATCTATGTCGATAGCGATACGACGTACGAGGACATTCTCCTGGCACTCAACACGCCGACTGGTCCGAACGGCTGGGAACTCTATAACCCGCCTGCCGCTCCAGCCCTATCAAACGTTCCTGATGCCTGGGCACGTTCCTCGACACAGGTTGCATCCGGCGTGTTTTTGGGGCATAGCACCGCACTCAACGGCTGGACGGTGACGTACACCGACAACGTTACCATAGATGTTACTGCTGATGCAAATACGAAAAGCATTACGATTGGATACAACGGCAGTGCGAATACTTATCAGGGAGTTATCACTGCCATTAACGCTGCTGTTAATATTGAACTTGGAACAACGGCTGTCGATTACGTTACAATGGTGGACAGCAACGGGAATCCGCTGGCATTAACCGGAGATATGCCCGGAACGCTTCCTGCCAACTCAACCCTCGGCGAGATACTCTCCCTGCGTTTTGTCGATTCGGCGGGGCAGCCCATCGTGCCGGGCAGACCGACTTCGCTCACTTCGAGCACCATCGGCAGTTATCGTCCCTTCTCCTATTCCGCAGACGGAAGGTCAGAACTCGTCGGCACACTGGCCGACGGCACGGGACTTTACCTGCAACATACCCACGAGTCCTGGGATAATATCGACATCAAGTTCAGCACCGTGGCAACGGGGATAGAAGAGCCTGAAAATCATCCGCCGATAGTGGTGAACTTTGACGGCGAAACCGTCAATGTGATCATTAACAGCAGTGCTGTCCCGCCGGTGACGTATGACCTGATTCTCGCAGCACTGAACAATCCGACGGGTGCCAGGGTGAACTTCTATCCCGCCGGTAGCGGCACCCCGCTTGATCCCGACATCCCAGCCACTTGGCTCCAACTTCCCGCCTGGACACGTCCCAATGGTGCCAGCATTCCCACGAACCAGTTGCCGAGGGCGAATGATATGCACTGGGTCGATGTCAATGGACAAACTCAAACGGTAACATCGCCGGTGCCCGGAACGGCAACTTATGCGGCAGGTGTGCCAACCGTTCTCGGTATCACTCACACTGATCCCCGCTGGGATGGACTGACCATCAGCCTTGAACCGTCAACGGCAATCACCAATCCGCCGGGAACCATTACCATCGAGCGGGTCGGGAATTCGCTTGCCGTTTCCTACGACGGCACCGCCAATTTAACATACAACGACTTGATGGAAGCCCTAAACGGCAACTGGTCAGGCAAGCCGATTGGAATGGGAGACCTCGTATGGGATGATGGTCCCCTCGCAGGTCAGACAACTCTGCCCAATGACACTGACCCACCCATCGTCAACGCCATCACTTTGGGGCGCGTCACCCAGAGCACACGGGGCGCAATTCCCAGTCCGCCGCTCAACCACACGGTCGATACCGGTGCCGTCCGTCGGGAAATCACGGCAAACGATATTGCAGCACTCTTCGACCTGGAGAATCCCATGTCCCGAGGCAGTGAAAAGGCGGCGAGTCTGTTCACCGTAACAACGACCGTGGACAATGATGGGACGGGAGCGATCCGGCTCTACGATTACTGGATTGACCGGGTGGGGAACATTGTCCCGCCCGACCAGGTTGATCCGGCCATTCATGACCGGGTGTATGTCAAGACGGCCTTCGAGAAAATCTTCGGCGGCGGCGTTACCGGCGGGGAGGTGATCACTACCGCGGCCGACCTCGTTACGGCACTCAATAACTCCGCCTACTGGGGAATGATTATGTGTCCCGAAATGCTGGCAGAACTTGCCGCCGAAAATGCCGAAGGGAAATACTACGATGCCGGCAATATGCCGCCGGTCATCACCGCCCGGCTTGCACCGGGCAACAACGGATACTTTGCCGTAAGCACCTTCCAAGAGGTCGCCTATTACGGCAATCCGAATGAAGGCACAGCATTGCAATTTTTGGGACAACTCAATGCCCCGAACATCCGGTTTGTCGTGGATGGCCCCAACAGCGACCTCTATCTCGACCGTACTTCGGTTCCCGCACAGGTCGGCAGAGCGCAAGCCGTCTTAACCGCCCAGGACAGCGGGGCAAGTTTGACCATTACGGCAAACAAAGAGGGAGGGGATTACGATGATGTCCAATTCGTCTTCAAACGGGTCGGCGAAGATGCCGAAGGGGTGCTTGCCCCCGACCGAAGAGACGGCTGGGTCGAATATGACGAAGGAGTCTCCTACGCCTACGCTCATGCGGTCTTCCGTGATGCCGTAACGAATCAGCCGATACCGAATTCCGCCTTTTACATTACGGCAACGGAACGGGGCGATATGTTCAATGATGTCGACGTGGTCATGCGGCTGGATGATGCCCATACCCATCCCGACCCGGTGGTCGTGCGGTTCGATCCCGTAACGGGACAACTGCGTCTGTCGATTGACAGCACCCGAATGAGCGAACTGACGACCAACGATATTATCCGTGCCATCAACAATGCGGATGTCGGTTTCAAGGCGGAATTGTCCTATGCCGAAAGTCCGCTCAATGACGGCAGCGGGAAGTTGGACAATATCGGTCTCACCGCAGGGCAGTACCGGTCGATTGCCAATACCGGCAGCACCGGCGGACATAAAGGGGGAACGGTCACGGTTTGGCTTGCCGATGCGAATGCAGGCCCCGGCGCACCCGCCGGAAGCAACCATGTGTACAGCAACCCGACGCAAGAGGACATTGTCCGCCTTATCAACAGCGACCCGATTGTCGGCGGGATGTTCGTCGCCAGAGCATACAATACGGTACAGGGTTCCGATGGGAAAGTGATCGACTTCGTGAAGGATGGCCCGCTGGTAACAAGCGGCGGTTTGATCGAGCCGGCACTGATTACCGTGCATCTCGCAACCGACGCGGCGGGGAATGTTATCACGACAGCCGCTGACCTGGAAAAATGGTGGAATAACCTCGACCCCGCACTCGTCGATAACGTCAGCGTCAGCGTCGTCAGACCGGCAGGGGCCGTTTGGGACGACTGCGATGACCCCTACGGCAACGGACTCCTTGCCCCCACGATAAGAAGAGGGGACTGCGACGAATGGATTATCAACGACATTATGTTCGTCGGATGGAATGACAATGCCGAACAGCAAAACTTCGTCGCCAAAAATTCCACCGGAATCATGACCTCGCAACGGGGAATCGACTCATCGTACCAGTTGTTTGCCAAAAATCTCGGCCCGGAATGGGATGGATTTACTATCGAGTACATTCAGGACAGTTCGCTCACCGGTCGTTTTGCCGACAACCTGGTTGACGGTTCCGCCTTTAATCCGTGCGACGATAGTCCCTACTCCGGCTTGCTGCGGGATGACTGCGGCAACCTGATTACGCCCGACAGCACCGTCGAAAAGGGATTGCGGCTCGTCTATGACGAAGCCTCGAAAAAAATCACGGTACACGTCAATTTCGGCACCACGACGGCCAATGATATACAGCAGTTAATCAACTCCGACCCGAGGACGAGGAACCTGTTCCAAGTGCAGCAACTCGGCAACGGGACCGGCTTGATTCACCAGGACGACAACACGCTCCGCACGACGGGCGGTGCGGCACCTCCGGGAGAATTGAACGGGGCGAAACTGCTCTTCGGGTCGGACGCAACCGATTACTACCTGATTTTCAAGTCGATGGACTACGGCAGCGACCAGTTCGTCCATGTGCAAGCCGACCCCGTCGACCCGAACGGAACGACAACCTTTACCGTTACGGATAAAGACGGCAAAGTCTCCGAAAGAGCGAATGGACAGGACGTAGATGCTCTGGTCAACGGTATCCGGGCAGTCGGTACAGGTTTGGACATTTCGCTGAACACATCAGCGTTGTCGATGACGTTCTCTTTTTCCGAGAATGCCGGTACGACGGAAGGCTATGCGTCAACATTCAACATCAACGGCGGCGGGGCGACATTCCAAGTCGGGCCGGATGTCGTATCGCGGCAGCAAATCACGATGGGAATCCGCAGTATCAACACGGTACAACTCGGCGGTGTGTCGGGTGTGCTTAACCAACTGCGCAGCGGCGGCGACGCGAACCTGTTTGATGATACGAACAAGGCGTTCCGCATTGTAGAGGAGTCCCTCTTGGCGATAACGTCGATTCGAGGACGCTTGGGAACAATGCAGCGTGCGACATTGGAGACGAACATCAATGTATTGAATGACACATTGAGTGCATTGACGGAGGCGGAGAGTCAAATCCGCGACACCGACTTTGCCGAGGAGACGTCGAACATGACGCGGGCACAAATTTTGGTGCAGGCGAACATGAACACGCTGGGTATTGCGAACCAGATTCCGAACTATATGTTGAGTCTGCTGGGAAGGTAAGTTAGTGAGCGGAAACCGGGGACTGCGCTGCACTCCGTCCCCGGCTCTTTTTTGGGGTGTGAACGCATTTTCTTCTTTGCGTCCTTTGCGGTAAAAATTCTTTTTAACCGCAAAGGACGCAAGGAAAGAACGTGTTCACAGAGCGTATGTTCACGGAGCCCGTGGCGTAAGCCAGGGATTTACCGTAACGATTCCCTGGCTTACGCCACGGGCTCTGTGAACATTGGGCTCTGTGAACTGTTCCCGCCAGCACAGTGCGTCTTGCAATTTACAAAAATACCGCTAGATTAACGATATGTTCATTTACCCTGCCCTGCTCTGGTTCTTGCCGATTCTCGGTGCGGTGATTTTGATTCACCTCATCAATATGCTCCGGCATCGGCGAGTCGAATGGGGAGCAATGGAATTCGTTCTTGCCAGTTACAAGAAAAGCCGGACACGTATCCTCTTGCAGCAACTGCTCCTGATGCTCCTGCGGACACTTGCCGTTGCCGCCGTGATTCTAATGTTTGCAGGACCCCAACTCGAAGGACAACTCGCCCAATGGTTCGGCAATCGCGGGACGCATCACATTATTCTCCTCGATGATTCCTACTCGATGAACGAACGCAACCTCGCCCAAGGCGGCGTGCCGCTCTTCGATGATGCCATCGCCGTCATCCAAAAAATTGCCGAAGACAACCCAGCCGACCGACTCACGCTTCTTAAACTCTCGACTGCCGAACCGGTACTCCACGAATTGCCGCTCCATTCCGACGGCTTGCAAACGGTACAAAATGTACTGTCGTCTCTGCAACCTTCTTCCTTTGCCCACGCCCCGGAAACGATGTTGACCACTGCCGGCGATTTCGTTCGGCAAACGGTGGGACTTAATCCGGTTGTTTATTTCCTTTCTGATTTCCGCCGCCGAAACTGGGAGAATCCAACGCCCATTCTGGAGCAAATCGAAGCACTCCGGCAACAGGGCGGAACCGTCCGCATGATCCGTATTGCCCAAGCGGAACAGCCGAATCTCGGCATCGAACAGATTCATCTGGTCGAAGGAATTCACGCCGCCGATATTGATGTATTGTTCGACGCAACCATTGCCAATTATTCATCGCAACCTGCTGAAAACGTTCTCGTTACACTTTTCGTGAACGATCAGATGCGGTCGCAACAAACGGTGCCGCGCATCCCCCCTGGGGGAAAAACGGTGCCGCCGCTCCGTTTTCCGGTGCGAGTAACCGGCTTGGAAACAAACCGCATCGAAGTCCGATTGCAACCCGATGCCCTGCCCGATGATAATTACCGGTACTTGGCACTCCAAGTTCCCGATGCGCTGGAAGTTTTGCTGATCACTCCTTCGCTTTCCGCCGCAGCGGAATCAGCAGCCCAATACGTCCGGGTGGCTCTTGCTCCCGGCGGTGCACGGTCGGGAATCCGTGTCCGGCTGGAACCTCCCGCATTTTTGGCGGAACAACAATCGCTCCGGCAATTCAGTGCTATTTTCCTGCTTGACCTTCCTTCGCTGGAACCTTCGGCGGTACGGACATTGGAAAATTATGTGGCGGACGGCGGCGGCGCGGCATTTTTTCCGGGTGCGAATACCGACCTCGAATTTATCCACAATCATCTGTACAAGGAGGGCACCGGTTTGTTTCCTGCTGCCCCGATTATGGTGCAGGAACTTTTGCCCGACTACCTGACGAATGCCGCCGATATGCGGGTTTTGGCACATCCGATTTTCCGGCTTTTCAGCGACGGCGAAAGCCCCCTGCTTGGCACGGTGGCTATCGACCGGTACTTGGCAGTCGAATTGGCAAGTGATCCTTCGGTCAATGTTTGGGGGACGTTGCGGAACGATGCCCCGTTGGTTGTAGAAAAAACGTTTGGAGCAGGTCGAACGATGACATTTCTTACCACGGCTTCTCCTGCTTGGAACAACTGGGCTCGCAATCCCAGTTATGTGGTGGTGCTACTTGAATTGACGGCTTGGCTTTCCAAACGTCCAGAGCAGGCACAGCAATTTTTGGTGGGAGACCCATTGGAGGTGCGGATCAACCCGGCGGAGTTCGCGGAACGCGTCCGGTTTGTGTTGCCGCCTCGTGCGGGGGAGCCAAGCGGCAGCGGTGTGGGCATTGATGCGGTGTCGAATGACGATGGTGTTTGGACGGCAACGTTGACTCAATCGGAGCGTCCCGGCTTTTATGTGGTCCAACGCACCAGCCGGTCGGGAACGGAGCACTCGGAGTTACGAGCGGTCAATGTGAATGCGCCGGAGGGGGACATTCGGCAACTTGACTTAACGGAGATTGCAGACATTTTGCGACCGGCGCGTCAATCGTTGGAGACGGCGGCGAGTTTCAGTACGGCGGGCGACTTCGGCGGTGCCCGTTCTATGAGCGATTGGCTGCTTTATGCGGTCATCCTGTTTTTGTTGGCGGAAATCTTTTTGGCGGGAAGAATCCTTCCGCCGAGCCCGCGATATACTGCGGCACGGCAATGATTTACCTTTTTTATCCTTTGAGTCCCCTTTGTGTCCCTTGTGCACTTCGTGGTTCCTTCTGTGTATACTGCAAACGTTATGAAATTGGACTTTGCGCCCCCTGTGCGTCCTTTGCGGTGAAAAAAAGGAGTAACCGCAAGGGACGCAAAGGGCGCAAAGTCCGGTTTCATGCCGTTTACAGTAGAGACCTAACAGGGTAATTCAACCACAAAGGTCGAACCCTTGCCGAGTCCTTCGCTAAATGCCGAAATGCGGCCTTGATGCTCCTCGATAATACGGTGTGTGATGGAGAGTCCAAGTCCATTCCCCTTGCTCCCGATTCGCCGGGTAAAAAAGGGTTCAAAGATATTGTGCAACACGTCTGACTCCATTCCGTTACCGTTGTCCTGTATCGACAGCACCGCCCTATTGTCCTGCAAACAGAGCCGAATCCGCACTTGTCCCTCCGGCTCCGTATTTTGGAACGCATTCGTCAAAAGATTCAACACAACCTGCTTCATCTCTTGGGCATTCACCATGATTTCCAGCGACTGCGGTAAATCCAAAGTAACCTGCTTCCGTTTGAAGGAGTCTTGCTGACGAAGCATATCAAGCATATCGGTAATAATCGGCACAAAATCGGTCTCCGTCCGCTCTCTCGCTTCATTTCGGGCAAGGCCCAGAAGACGTTCCGTGATTCCCTTACAACGGAATGCCTCCTCTTGAATCATCGTCAGATAGCGTTTCACATAGTCGGCATCCTCGGAGTCGATCCGCCGTTGCAACGACTCGGCACAGGCGGAAATGGCCATCAGCGGATTATTGATTTCGTGAGCGACTCCTGCCGCAAGAAAGCCGACGCTTGCCAAGCGTTCGCTCCGCACGAGTTCCCGAGACTTCTGCTGGACCTTTTCGTCCAAGTCGCGGCGGCTCTCTTCTAATTGGCGAACCTGCTCTTGAAACTGTGCCGTCATAAAGTTCATGGCATCGGCCAGTTCGGCAATTTCATCCTTGGAAGTCAAGACAATTCGGGTATCATAGAGACCGCAGGCCACTTGCCGGGAACCCTCGACAAGAACATGGAGCGGCTTGAATATCCAAACAAAGGAAAGCCGAATGAGCAGCAGCATCAATCCAATGGAAATGGTTACGCACACGATCACCATCATTCGGAGCCAACCGGACTGTTGCCGCATCGTTTGCGAATATCCGCTGAATTCGTCCGTCAGATAGATAGGCAACCGGTCGGTATGGTGCCGCAAGTTATCCAGGAGAATTTCAATTTTTTCCCAACTGCGGATATTGCCCGTACTCCAATTCCGCTGTCCTGCCGCTTCGTCCAATTCTTGGATGGCATTGCGGATATTATTGACCGTCGCAAATTCTTCTGCGAAACTTTCATCGAGTCCGATGTCGGCAACCCGGTCTTCCAAGAGTTGCCGGTATTCGCCGTAACTCTGTTTGAGTCCCGTAAGAGAGTGTGCGAATTGGAATTCAATACTGGGATGAAAGTGTTCGTGAGTCGAAATGGTCTCGGCGAATCGGGAAAACGGGGGGCGGACTGACCTGATCCCTTGCAATTCGCTGTAATTGGCTTGCATATCGGTCACGTGCTGACTCATCTTCCCGGCGACGGGCAGTACATTGACCCGCCAGGCTACGTCCCGCACCTGTTGTTGATAAAGCCGCAGGGCATAGAGTCCCGCCCCTGCCAGAGTGGAAACAAGCAGGATTAAGAGTGTCAATGCCGCTAGAACTTTGGTACGAATCGAGGTCATCGTGAAAAACAATCACCGCGCGGGAGCAGACCGGTCTTTATACTATACCATCAACAGCCGTAAAGAACACAAAGAAGAAAACCTGTTCACATCCAAAAAAGAGCCGGGGACGGAGCCCCTAATATTTTTTTGGCTGCGCAGTTCCCGGTGTGCGTACGTTAACGTCTGGGATTATTGCCGCAGTCCCGCAAACGCTTTATGCACAACGTGCAACAACCCGCCGAACAGCACTAACAGCACGAGTAGTACGAGTCCGATGGTGCCGATGCCGAAGGCAAAGTATTCCGCCGTCGCCGACCAAATCGGTCGCCAAGCAATCACGACGACGACCGTTGCGAGACACAAAAAGGGTCCGTAAGGCACCGCTCTGCCTTTGCCGAGTGCCGCATGGACAATACCATAGACCAAACCGAAAAACGGAGCGATGAAAAAGACCAACAGCACCGCCTGCCAACCGAGAAATGCTCCGATCATTCCCATCAGCGTTACATCGCCGAAGCCCATCGCTTCCATGCCGAGCACCCATTGGGCAACGAGCCGAACGCTCCAAACCAAAATCATTCCGGCTGCCATACCGGTTAGGGCGGAAAGGAGAGCGATGTCGATTTGTGGTGGAATCACAAATATCAAAAAGAAATAGAAAAGAGGAGGAAACAGGGCGGCATAAAGGATGTATTTCGTTCTTGGAGAGCGGTATAAGTACCGACAAAAAATAGCGAAGGCTTTACGGAAAGATAACTTGGTGTACCAAATTCTGTCGAGCATGGCAAAGCACCAAAACCACCATAGGAGAGTCATGATAAGTAGCGAAGGCGTGCCGATGTCAACGGGATTGGGACTCCAAAGGTGCATTGCCACAACTGTTTGAGGAACAACAGAAAGAAAACCGTCAGTCCAATACACTTCTGTTACCGGCAGTGCTGTAAGAGGAAACAAGATAGCAATGAAAAGTGCAAATGCTGTCCCGACGACCGTAATCGTGTCGGGAATGATCATTTCATAGAAATCGGTGAGCGTCGCCGCGAGCAAAAATGTAAAAAGGATGATATGAAGTATGTATCGTTGAACAAAGACAGCATATATGTAGAACGCATCACTTACCGACAAGACTTTGATTTTCTGCATACCGGCGGGCATTAGCGTTAGATTTTCGACTTCCCACCAATAGAGGCATGCGGCGGCGATACCGGACATGATGGTGATAAAGACTTTTTTCGGCATGGGGGAGCGGTATCGCTGTGCGCATCCCCATCGGTCGGCGAATTCGCTGGCGAAGAGTCCCAGTGCGGAGCCGAGAATAAAGCAGAAAAGATACGTGAGCATAAAGGCAAGTATACCGTAAACGGCTTGAAATGGGACTTTGCGTCCTTTGCGGTTAAAAAAGGATTTAACCGCAAAGGACGCAAAGAAGACGCAACGGAAGTGTATCAAAATAACATTCACATCTTGACAAAGAGCCGCAAGTGTAGGCGGTACTCCGCCGGAACTTGCGGGTGGTGAGCGCGTTCGGTGTGCACCCGCAAGTTACGCTGCGCTACACTTGCGGCTCTTTGGAACTACGCGACACTTACGGCTCTTTGGATATGTTATTACGATACACTGCCAAAGTTCGCAAAGAAAAAACGTCCCATTTGTCCCCGTGTAAGGTCTATACTGCGACATGGGCATTACGCAACATCGCTCGCGCACTTCGGGGCTCACGCACTTCGGGCAACCCGTTCGGAGGAACCTATCGGCAATACGCCGGTGCGACCTTCGACGGCCTCGTCGGTAACTTGGTACGTCTTTCCCGACGGCAAATCGGGAAGATCATACATAATATCCAACATAATCCCCTCAACAATGGAACGCAATCCCCTTGCGCCGGTCTTCTTTTCCAGTGCCATTCGGGCAATCTTTGCCAGTGCCGAGTCCGTGAATTCGACATCCGCCTCTTCCATCTGGAACAAGCGGCGGTACTGTTTGACCAGAGCGTTTTTCGGTTCCCGCATAACCCGAATCAGGGCAGATTCGTCCAGCGGTTCCAACGTGGCCACTACGGGCACACGCCCAATCAATTCGGGAATCAATCCAAAATGGTGAATGTCCTCGGAAGCAACCTGCGAGAGATATTGCGAACAGGTCTCCTCGCGACTCATCTGTTTATGGTTGAATCCAATGGACTTCTTGCCGAGTCGCCGTCCAATAATGTCTTCCAAACCGACAAAGGTTCCGCCGCAAATGAAGAGGATGTTCGTTGTATCCACCTGAATGTATTGCTGTTCGGGATGTTTGCGTCCTCCCTGCGGGGGAACGTTCGCCGTTGTGCCTTCCAGCATCTTCAACAGGGACTGCTGCACACCCTCCCCGGAAACATCGCGGGTAATAGACACATTCTGCGACGTTTTGCCGATCTTGTCGATTTCGTCGATGTAAATGATTCCCCGTTGTGCCTGTTCGACATCGAAATCGACGGCATGGAGGAGTTTCAAAATCAGGTTCTCGACATCTTCACCGACGTACCCGGCTTCGGTGAGCGTCGTGGCATCGCCGATGGCAAAGGGGACATCGAGAATCTTCGCCAGCGTTTGGGCAAGGAGTGTCTTGCCGGAGCCCGTCGGGCCGATTAACATGACGTTCGACTTGTCGATGGTAACATCGTTTCCTTCATCCCGGTTGATGAGCCGTTTGTAATGGTTATGCACTGCGACGGAGAGTACCTTTTTGGCACGGTCTTGTCCGACGATGTGCTCATTCAACTTGGCGACGATTTCCCGGGGCGTGGGTATTTTCGAGAAGGGCTTGGCACCGTTGCTGTTGCGTCTGCGCCGTTCCTGCACGAGAATGTGTTGACAGAGTTCCACGCATTCTCCGCAGATGTACACGTCTCCTGTCCCCTCGACGAGCGGTCCTACGTCTTTGTAATTCTTATTACAGAACGAACAGGACATTTCGCGTCTGTTGGTTCTGCTGTTGTCATTGCCGCTTTTACTCATATCGGTATCTGATGTGTTTGAGTGATCTTTTGACATGGAAAAACTTTGATAAAATTCGTGGTAGGCGGTCCCTATCCTTGAACCTTTGGGTCATCCGTGCCTTGCGTCAATGCTCTATACGTTTCCGGACAGTCTTTGTTTGTCAAAAAAAATAATTTTTGTGAAAATTTCCCGAGGGGCAATCCGCCATTTATGGGGGGATATTTTGGTTCAGGGGGAAAAATCCGGCTTGGACTCGTTGAAACGTCGGATGGTTTGCAAGGAAACCAGTCCCTTTATTATTCGGAATTCTTCTTCGGTGAGTTCCCCTTCTTCTTTCAGTTTTTGGAAAAATTCCAGATAATCTACTGGTTGAAGTTCCGTTTTTGACAGATTGGCACGAAGTAACCGTAATAGGAACCATGCCGCCGCCGTCAAGACCAGTAATGCCGCACATTGGGGCAGAAGTTGCAAAAGTCTGATAATGAGTTCGAGAAGATTATCCATTGCAACCGGCAACACTGAAAAAGTCCCCCTTCTCTTTTTCATTCTAGTTTTTCTGTGTGAAACGTCAAGAAGTATGAGGGAGGGGTGCGCTCACGTTTTGTTTGCGTTATTTTTCCTTCCGTTCACGGGGTGGTGTGCTTTTTTGCGTTGTTTTTTTCTGTTTGTGTTGCGTTTCGCTTCACTCCTGCCGCGTGCAGAGTCATTGCCAATACGCCCGGCTGCGTCCAACTCATCCC
>Ga0099364_10011096_pt1 | contig 12338 bp, 4 predicted proteins | sample TergutTh196P3_FD_73070 | JGI IMG/M metagenome (GOLD analysis project Ga0099364, IMG submission 73070) | Microcerotermes parvus P3 segment gut microbial communities from Pointe-Noire, Republic of the Congo - Th196 P3 | ecosystem: Host-associated > Arthropoda: Insects > Digestive system > Gut ... | reverse complement strand
GTTCCGATCTAACACATTCATTCGCCCCCCCCCCCTCTCTGAGGGGGGCAGGGGGGAGTTTTCTGTACGGAACGCATTTATTCGTTCCTAATTCGATATAGATCCCAACCGAACTAGGAACGAATAAATGCGTTCCGTACAGATAACTAAACTTGTCTTGGAAATTGAAAGGAACAAAATACCATGATTAATACTACTATCTGTCATTGTAAAAAAAGTTGAAAAAACCAAATTTATCCGATAGCACTAACATGTTCATGTGAAGTATCAATTTTTTGTTGACATAAATATCTGCATTATATATTTTGATCTGAAATGAATTACATGAGGTTTAAGGATGAAAGTCGAAAATGAATATAAAAAATGGCTGTCTGATCTGAAAGATAAGATACAAAGAAGTCAAATTAAAGCAGCTGTAAAGGTAAATACCGAGCTATTACTTTTATATTGGGATTTAGGGTGTGAAATTGTCTCTCGCCAAATGGAGTCTGCATGGGGTAGTGGTTTTTTTGAAAGATTGAGCAATGATTTGAGAAAAGAATTTCCTGATATGAAAGGATTTTCAACATCCAATCTTTACTATATAAAACAATTCTATGAGTTTTATAGTTCAAAAATTTCAAATTTCCAGCAAGTTGCTGGAAACATTTTCAACCAACTTGGTGGAAAATTGGAATGTGCTGAAAACGAAGATGATACAATTATCCCACAAGTTGTGGGAAATTTAGAAAATCACCCTATTTTTCATATCCCCTGGTTCCATCATGTTCAAATAATTACTAAATGCAAATCCATAAATGAAGCTCTATTTTATGTGCAAATGACCATCGATAACGGATGGAGTCGTGCAGTACTCATGAATTTTATAGAAGCTAATTTGTATTCAGCACAAGGAAAAGCACAAAGCAATTTCTCTCGATTATTACCAGAACCTCAAAGTGACCTAGCAAATCAAATTCTAAAAGACCCTTATAATTTTGATTTTCTTACTCTTACAAATGATTAAAAAGAAAAAGAGCTTGAAGATGCATTAACTACTAATATAACAAATTTTTTACTGGAGCTTGGGCAAGGTTTTGCTTACGTAGGAAGACAAATTCCTTTGAAAATAGGAAGAAAAGAACGATTTATCGATTTATTATTTTATCATTTAGAATTGCGTTGCTATGTTGTCATAGAGTTAAAGGCAACTGATTTTGAGGCAGAACATGTGGGAAAACTAGGGTTGTATATTTCAGCGATAAATCATCAGAGAAAAAAAGATATTGATAATCCCACGATAGGGATGATAATCTGCAAAACTAAAGAAAGGATCGAAGTTCAATATTCTTTAGAAAGTACTAGTCAACCCATTGGTGTTTCAGAATATCAACTATCCAAACAGTTACCAAATAATCTAAAAAGTAGTTTGCCGAGTATCGAAGAATTAGAAGAACAACTAATGAAAATGGAAAATTGATTAGAAGGGTTATTTTAAAATGCACCCTATCATACGTGTACGGAACGCACCCAATTCTGTAGGGAACGCATTTATTCGTTCCTAGTTCTGTATGGCAGCAATGAGAGATAGCGCATTAGGGTAAAATTTGATTTATTCAACTTTTTAAAGTGTTCTCATAAATCAGTTCCTTACAAATTGCTGCAGGTAGAACAGTCTTTTTTGATTTTCTATTTCTGCTCTAAGCTCTTCTTCGGAAGGTAGATAGGTTTTATATTTTGAGGCAAAGAGTTGTTCGTTCCCTTTTAGAATAGAATAACGAGCTATATCTTCATCAGTATCAGCACATAGAATGATGCCGAGTGTGGGGTTGTCACCTTCTATTTCTTTATTCTGTGATTTAAGTAGACGAAAATAATACTGGGAAGAAATATTGCGTTGTAAGGTGCGAACACTCCAAGTTTGGTCGGCAGCTTCTTTCATATACCATTCACGAGCTTCGGGGTCTTTGACTTGGAGAAGGATTCTAAAATGAGTCCACGTAAGAAGTGTGAAAGATTTTGTACTCACTGAGTACAAAATCTCATTGTCTAATTTTCCAATCAGTGAGTGGAAAATATCATCGTTAGATATTTCAAAGTGTTGCGTAGATTTGTTGTCATTAGATTTTACATACACCGATTGGAAAATGTTGGGAAAGGCTTTGTAAAATTCTGTAAAAGTGTAAAGATTAGTTTTGTTAAAGCCATTTCCATAAAGGTTTGTGAGTGCTATCGATAATTCCTTAATAATCTCTGCAACATATTCGGCACGGTCATTCCCTTGCATTTCTTCTTCAGAAATTCTTCTGCCGAGCAACCAATTTCTCTTTATCAATGCGATATTCACGGCACGATAAGCATATTTTTGCGATGTTTCAATTATAGTTTGCACATCATGTAGTAAATTATTGTCTTTACTAATGTCCGTAAACGTTGACTGTTCATAAGGATTTCTTTGATCTGTATTCTTCGTGACTCCTAAATATACATTATGATGAACATAATAATTTATATGTCTTTTATGTCAAGATAAATTTTTTTGTAAGGAACGCACTCAATTCTGTACGGAACGCATTTATTCGTTCCTAATTCGATATAGATCCCAACCGAACTAGAAACGAATAAATGCGTTCCGTACATATTATAGATTTTGGCAAGTTTTATTATATTTTAGCATATATCTTCTCAAAGTTTTCTAATTCTTGTTGTATTGTTTCTGCTGATGGTAGAGATTCTTTCAAATCATCTGCAAGTTCAGCATAGTTGTAAGTGCTTACTCCTATAGGATTGTTAAGATTCTTTATAGAGAAATTAACGGTATAGTTATTTTTATTTTTACATAGCAATAATCCAATTGTAGGGTTATCATGCTTGTCTTTCAAAAGTTCGTTGATAGCATTGATATAAAAATTAAGTTTTCCGAGATTTTCCGCTTCAAATTTTTTAGTCTTTAGTTCAATAATGACATAACATTTTAACTTTGTATGATAAAATAATAGGTCTGTTCTATAAACGTCATCTCCTATTTTTATAACATATTGCCTTCCCATATAAGCAAAACCGACACCTAGCTCGAGCAAAAAGTGTTGAATGTGCTGGACTAATGCTTTTTCAAGGTCAGTTTCTCTGACTTTTTCTGATAGATTCAAAAAGGAAAAATTATATGAACTTTTCAAAATTTCATTTGCGAGGTCACTTTGAGGCTCTGGTAAGGTTTGGCTGAAATTGGTGATAGCCTTGCCTTGCCTATTGTATAAATCTGTTTCTATATGATACTCAAGGATTGAGCGACTCCAGTTATTTTCAATTGTTTTGTTTATATAGAATACCGCTTGCTTGATACCAATACATTTGTCTATGATAAATTTATGATGTCCCCAAGGAATCAATAGTATTTTATCAATTCCCAATTCACCCCCAACTTGAGGGTAAATTTCCTCATAGTCATTATTGCTATTTTCGATTTTACCCCCAAGTTGGGGGTAATTATTATTAGCTGTTTTATTATGCATAAGTAATGAAGAATAAAATGTAAAAAATCTTTTACAATAACCTAAATTTGTTGCAGAAAAACCCTTCATATCAGGAAATTCTTCTTTTAGGTCATTACTCAGTTGATATAAAAAACCGCTTCCCCATTTTGATTCATCTTGTTTTTCTGATATCTGTCTTCCTATGTCCCAGTATAACAAAATTAACTGACTATTTACAGATAAGGCAGCTTTTATCTGACTTTTTTGAATTTGTAGCTTTAAATCACGAAACCAATCGTGGTAATCATCTATTTTAATTCTTTTTTTCATACTGACTGTTCCTTTATGATAATCAATTTTCATTACGTTTAATTTAATGTCCTTTTTATTGTCAAGGTTTTTTTTGTGCAATTTTCGTAGGGTAAGCATTCATTCGTTCCTAGTTCGGTCGTATTTCCATTTTGCCCGTACGGAACGCATTTATTTGTTCCTAATTCGGTTATGTTCCCATTTTGCCTGTACGGAACGCACTCAATTCTGTACGGAACGCATTTATTCGTTCCTAGTTCGGTATTGATATAATTTTATTCCTACAGACAATGGGATATTGAAATAAATTTATTCCCAACTGAACTAGGAACGAATAAATGCGTTCCCTACAGGATTTTGAAATATGAACATAAATATATAAAATATAACAATATAGCAAATCCAAGATATTGGCAAAATTATCCACAAAACCCCAAAAATGAGCATTTTTGAACTATTGCTAACTATTATATTTATTAATACATTAACCTATAAATAAAGTGTCTAAAAAAAAGGGACATTATTTTTAGACACTTTTTTTTGTCAAGAAAAATTTTTAAATTATTCATTTTTATATCATTTCCAAAAATGCAAAAGTGTCTAAAAATAATGTCCCTTAAAATTAGACACTTTTGATTTTTCTGAATGCCTTTGTCAATTCTAAAGTGTTGAATTTATTCAAATTAAATATAAGGGAGGTTGTATGTTAGATAACTACAAACTTGTAAACGAAACAATAAAGGCTTGTGTGCCTTTTGTAAAAAAAGAGAAGGAGTTATAAACAATGAGAAAAATCACTTTTTTTCTAGTAATCGCATTAACAATGACTTGTTTATTGTTTGGGCAAGAAGCTGTTCATGTAAGTACATCAATTGATGATGTAACACCAGAAATGTGTGACCACACAGTATTGGTCACCTTAAAAACCACTTATGCCCCTGTAAACACAAGACACGGCGCAAACATTTTCGGAGATATAGGTGTTATCGAAATCAAAGACCTCACAGAAATCAACAGTGAGGTCCGTAGCAGAATGATTAACGAAGCTAGCTTTAAACAAATCTTATTATTAAGACTGGAAACAGCTAGCACACAAAACGTGTTAAATGTAGTAGAACAACTTAAACAACTTGATTTCGTAGAAAACGCAGAACCCAATCGCATCCTAGGGCTAAATCTTATACCAAATGACCCATATTATACAGATGGCTCGCTTTGGGGATTAAACAAAATCCAGACACCAGAGGTATGGAACATAACCACAGGTTCTCATAATGTAAAAATTGGCATCGTGGACACAGGTATCGCATCACACCCAGATTTAAATGCAAATTTGATAGACGGCTGGGATTTTTACAATAATATTTCCCACAATCCTAATACATTACTTGGTGATCACGGCACACATGTAGCAGGGACAGTAGGCGCTGTAGGCAACAACGACATCGGTGTAGTGGGTGTAAACTGGAATGTTTCCCTTGTCCCCATGAGAATAGATTATAATGGAAATAATGCATATACTGCAACAATGGTTGAAGCTATCACTTGGGGCATAAACAACGATATTCCTATAATAAACATGAGCTTTAGTGGCTTTGGAAGTACAACTACAGTCCGAGACGCCATCAGCAATTATCCCGGACTATTCGTTTGGTCAGCAGGTAATAGTGGCGAAAATAATGACAGTAAAATAGCCACTTATGGCTCTTTCGATCTACCTAACCTAATATCTGTAGGCTCTACCGATATAAACGATGCTAGAAGTGTCTGGAGTAGCGGTGCATCATCGAGTTACGGACTTACATCGGTAAATATATATGCACCGGGTACAGACATAAATAGCACTGTATTTGGAAATACTTATGGTTCCAAAAGCGGAACAAGCATGGCAGCACCGCATGTGGCTGGTGTAGCAGGGCTAATCCTTGCAGCAAAACCAAGCCTTACGGCGGCAGAACTAAAAACTATTCTAATAGAAAATGCAGATATCATAACCATTTCTACACCAGCAGGATCGCAAAATGTGGCAAGACTTAGTGCTTTGAGCGTTGTTACTCAAACAGATAAACATCCGCAAAATGTAACTTATCAAATATCAGGAAATAATGTGATTTTAAACTGGGAAGCACCGGTTGACCCTGCTGATTTAGTTGGCTATAGCGTGCGCCGTGATGGAACTTTGCTCACGCCCACTAACATCACTGCCGTAACTTACACAGATTTTGTAGAACTCGGAGGTATTTATACATACACTATAGCTGCTATTTATGCAAATGGCGACAGTCCTTTTCTTTCTATAAATGTTTTCAAAGACCCATATATCACAATCATTACTCAACCCATGACTACCACTGTAGTGCAAGGTAATATATCAGAAAGCTTATATATAGTAGCAAATGCCAGTTTAGCCACTCCACTATCATACCAATGGTTTGAAAATAGCACCGCTACTAATATCGGAGGTGTTCTGATGCCTGGGGCTATATACGACTATTTTGATATTCCAGAATCACTCAAAGCAGGTTTATATCATTATTATTGCCAGGTCAGCGCCATTGGTGCCTCTACTATAACCTCAAATGTAGCCACTGTGAATGTAGTCACTAGCTCTATGGTGACATATATAGACGAAAACGGACTCACCCAAACGGTGCAAGCTATAAACCTAACAGGATATGAAACCACACTTTATGACGGATGGTATTATTCAGAAGGTGAGATTTCTTATTCGAGCCGACTATATATATCTGCCACTGGTGATGATATTGTGAGGATTATATTATTAGATGGAACTCAAATGACTCTGAATAATGGCGGGATCGGAGTAAATGAGGGAAACAACCTGAGGATTTATGCACAACAGATATATAACTATTCTTATACAGGTAGTCTGAATGCAATAGCCTTTGGTGGAAATGCAGGGATTGGTGGTGATTCCGGCTATATAGGTGGAAATATCAGTATTGTAACAGGTAATATCCGAGCTGAAGGAGGATCTGCAGGAGGAGCAGGCATCGGAGGTGGTGCTATGGCTAAAGGTGGAGTTATGAATTTTTTAGGTGGCAGGACTATCGCTTTTGGCCGTGGAGGGGGAGCATGTATTGGTGGTGGAAGAGGTGCTGGTGGTGGTATCATCAATATTTCTGGTGGGCTTGTCAATGCAAATTCTTCAACTGCTGGTTCTGGCATAGGATGTGGAGCACATGGTTGGGATGATTCAAGTGGAGTAATAAGAATCACAGGCGGGACAATAATTACTCAAGGAAATTCTGAAAGTCCTACAGTTCATGGTTATGCAATAGGTGGTGGTATAATAGAAATTATTAGTGGAAATGCTATTATACGTGCAACTGCCTTCAATCAACAGCATTCTGCCATTCAGATGGCTTTACCCACCAGTGAAAACATGGGTCCTGCCATTGTATATGATAATAATGTAGGATATATGTATGGAAATGAAGTTGTTATAAGGAGTGGTCCAGTTAATAACTCAGTACAAACTTCTCATAAATTATACATCACTAATGGACAAACATTAGTTCTTGAAACTTTCCTTACTGTTAATGGTCATATAATAATAGAACCCGGTGGAAATTTAATAGGAAATGTTACCGGCAATCAACCCATATCACAAGCATTAACTATCTCTGGAGATACTGGATACACATACACAAGAGGTGTTTTAAGTATTCATGAAGATGGGAATTATGTAATAGGCATGCAACCGGGCGTTACTAGCACACTGTCAGATAGAATTATAGTCTCGCGATTTGTTAATGCTAATATTACGCTGGTGGATGTTAATATTGATTTATACGGGGCATTGCACCAAAACGCGTTTGACATGACTAGTGCTACAGTTGTTGATCTTACTTTGATAGGTGATAACTTTTTAACAGGAGCTCGTGATAGTGCGGGGATACGAGTTCCATTGCATGCAAATCTTACTGTCAACGCAACAAGCACTGGCTCTCTAACAGCTACTGGTGGACATAATTCTGCAGGTATCGGTGGCTATTCAGGTGGTGAAAGCGCTGGAAATATAACCATTCACGGTGGTACTATCACTGCTATTGGTGCACCTACAGCTGCAGGAATTGGTGGAGGTGGTGGAATCAAAGGTGGTTGGTACACAAGCGGGAATGGAGGCTCTGGTGGAAACATCACAATTACAGGTGGAATTGTAAATGCTATGGGAGGGTCTTATCTTTTTGGAAATACACATTGGAATGCCGCAGGCATTGGTGGTGCATCAGGTGGTGCTGGTGGCAATATCACCATTACAGGCGGCGTAGTCAATGCGAGCCGTGGAGGCGACCAGAGAGGCTCTGCTCACGATATCGGTGCAGGTCACAATCACAACAATCAAAACACTCTTATCAACATAACCGGTGGTTCTGTCTTTGCTGCAAATAATCTAGTCACTAATAGTTGGACAAATAATATCACAAAATATCCAGTAAAGGCATCTGTTTATCAAGCCAGTGATGATTTAGTAAACGGAGCTTATGTTTCTCACAGCAGCTATTTTAACCCAGCCATCACAGGGGAAAACTATACAGATGAAAGCTTTACAGACCTAGATCAGGGTGTAGCATATCTTTGGCTTCCAGCAGGGAATCAGACCATCAATGCAATTAATGAAGAAAATCTAGGGACAGCAACCGTAAATGTAGTCGCAAACGAGATAAACGAAGCAAGTATCTATCTCACAAACTCTTTAGACTTATTGCCAGATAATGCGATTTTAGTCTCACCAGCACACAACTATACAGATATTTCCCTAACCCCTACTTTCACTTGGCGAGCTCCTATCTCAGGTGGAGAACCAACTCAATACAATCTTCAAATCAGCACAAATTCAGCTTTTATCACCACTATTTTAAACCAATACATAGAACATCCAACCACTACATATACATTGCCAGAGCAGCTCGCTTTATCTGCAAATAGCACCTATCACTGGCGAGTAATCCCTTTAAATATTTATGGCACAGCTGTTGCGTCACACCCTGTTAGCACCTTTTCTACCCATCCAGTTGCCTATCCACCCAAAAATCTCACAGCCGAGCTGCAAGGAAATAACGCCATACTAAACTGGGAAACCGCAGGGTCACCTAATGATTTTTGGTTTACCTATTCAAATGAAGAGTATTATGCGAACTTTGGAAACGACCATCATAGTCATAATTTAGAATGGTTCCACAGGTTTACGCCAGCAAATATCGCTGACTTTGGAATGACAGGTGGCACTCTCACCAGAGTATCTGTTTTCACAGGTACATGGACAGTAAATACCTACACCCCAGAGATCAGAATATATATAGGCGGCAGTTTTCCACACACAGCTGGTACATTAGTTCACTCGCAACCGATACCTTCATACAATCGTAACGTATGGCGAGAGATAGAGCTGAGCACCCCAGTTCCCCTACCTAGCGATAGCGAAATCTGGATAGGAGTTGGAGGTGGCTGGGCAGGTACGGGCTTCCCAGCGGCTCTGGATATGGGACCCAGCGTGCCATATTATAGCGATGTATACATGCTTCACGAAACACCACTAGCATTATGCGAAACAGGCTATAATTTTAGCTTTATGATAAAAGGATATGTGACAGGAGCAGAAGCTGAATCTGGATTGTCTGTCCTCAGCCATACCTCCGATAACACTCCCCCCACATTTATGGGGGGGGCAGGGGGGGGGATAGATAATGTTTACAACGAAACTAAATCTCCCCATCCCCTAAGCCGACTAAACGAAATCGACCTTGCTATTTTACCATATATTGAATCCACCGCACCCTCCATAACACAGCAACGAGGCGACACTTCATCGATAAGAATCCTCCGGAACACACCAAATATCCTCGAATACAACCTATACAAAGACAACACCCTACTAACCACCCTCCCAAGCTCAATATTTACCTACACAGACCCATTTACCTCCGGAGGCTCTCACGAATACTATGTGACAGCGGTTTACCCCTATGGAGAATCAGACCGCTCAAACACTGCACTAATCTGGGATGGAAGCTATCATGGCACTGGAACGGAGTTTGACCCATATCTAATCTCCAATATACACCAGCTAAGATGGATGAGCGAAAATAGCGCCGACTGGTGGATAGACGCTAACACACCTGTCTATTTCCAGCAAACACACGATATAGATGCCAGCGAAACTAGAAACTGGAATCTGGGCAGAGGTTTTGCTCCCATAGGTCACCACACTACTATAAACGATTATACTACAAATTGGTTTGTAGGTGTTTATGATGGTGGTGGTTATACTATCCATAATTTATTTATGAGTGCAGAATATATAAACATTGTGCGTGTTTATGCCGGCTTTTTTGGTGGAGTGAGCAATTCTCAAATCAGAAATCTGGGATTTGAAAATGGACAGGTGATTGTGAGTGGGGATGTAGAAGAAGGAACCATTACAGTTTTTGCCGGTTGGATAGCGGGTATATCATTAAATTCTATAATCGAAAATTGCTTTTCTACTGGGGATTTGAGTTCTTATGCCATTGATATAAGTATGCAATATCTATATCCTGTTTCTGCATGGGCGAGTGGGATAATTGGACTTGCCCAAAACTCGGTGGTTTCATATTGTCATTCAATGGGAAATATAATTGCTAATGCAGAAGGCGGATCGACTAGAGGTATGTCATCAGGCGGCATAGTGAGTCGAGCGACAAATACTCATATCAACAACAGCTATTCTACAGGGAATATAGGTGATGTAGGCTTCTATTATAGACAATATGTTGGAGGGATAGTCGGATATTTTATGGGAAGTTATTCTATAAACAATTCATACTCTACGGGAATTATTAATGGAGGAAATTATACTGGAGGTATTGTGGGATATGCAGGTTTAGGGTTTATAAATAATTGTTATGCAATAGGAATTATAGTCGGGAGAAATATAATGACAGGTAGCATAGTTGGTAGCTCAACGTCTGGACAATTAAACAGATCCTTTTGGGATATTGAAACTACTGGGCAAGTCAACGCAGTTGGTGTTCTTACTGGTTCTGCGTCCATTATAGATACTTACGGTCTTCCCACCTCAGAAATGAAACTAGCCTCCACCTATATAAACAATGGCTGGGATTTTGATAATATCTGGGCAATAGATCCTTTCATAAACAATGGTTATCCATATTTGCGACCTGCTTCATTTTACCCACCACAAGATTTACAAGTTATAGCTGGAAACAGAATAGTAAATCTATCATGGTTACCACCTATGACAGGCAGTTATGGCACATTGCAAGGTTATAGAATATATAGAGATGGTTCACTTTTACCGGATGGAATTATAAATAACCCTTCCACACTTTCCTTTACAGATCACAGCGTTACAAGTGGCAGTTTTGAATACTATGTAACCGCAGTATATTCAAATCCTTATGGAGAATCTTTGCCATCGAATATTGAAAATGTGTTGGTTTTATTTTCACCGTCTAGTTTAACCACCTTTGTAGATGGAAATGATATTGTTCTAGAATGGACGATGGGTGAGGATGGCAGACTTGTAAACACAAGGTTAAGCCGAAGCAATACAGAAAATAGGAATGATTTGGTTCGCAATACAATAAGTAGGAGTGTAACGCTTACGCCAATAACTTCTGTACACTTTGAACTTCAACGCAACGAAATACCTTTAACACAAACCTCATATTTAACATATACAGACACAAACCCTGCTCCTGATATAAGCTATGTATATAGAGTACGAACAGTTTATGATACAAGTTCTTCTGACTGGGTAGAGTCCGAACCAATTTTTATACCTGTTTATAACCCACCGCGTAATCTAGTAGCTGTTAGTGGATTGGATAGTATTGTTGAATTGACATGGGATGCACCTTTGCCGCAGAATTTTGGGGAATTGATTGGATATAAAGTGTTCAGAGATGGTAATGAATTGGAAGAGAAACAATCTGTAGGGAACGAGTTTATTCGTTCCGCAAATGCGGGACGAATGAATGTGTCTCTCAGAGACTCAAGAAGTGTGGTGTTGAATTCAGAACGAATAAATTCGTTCTCTACGGAGTTTGTCGATATTAATCTCGCTAATGCGATAGATTATGTGTATTATGTTATTGCTGTTTACGAAAACGGCGAATCTGCTCCCTCAAACGAAGCTATCGGCAGACCAGAAGACAACATATTATCACCTACTAACATAGTAGCAGAAATTGTCGACAATGACATAGTTATAACCTGGCAAGCACCGACACGTGCTTTTCTATCATATAAACTATTCAAAAACGATGTTTTACTTATCGAAACAGATGAACTGCAATACACAGATATTAACCCAGATGTTGACACCGGCTTTGTTTATAGTGTTTCTGCTCTTTACGACAGCGGAGAATCTGAACGCATATTTACAGATTTAATTTACATTCCAATATTTACACCAATATCAAATTTAAATGCAAGTTTTGATATAAATAAAGTGATTTTAACATGGGATGAGCCTGAAAAACAAAACCACGGTGAACTTATAGGATATGATGTGTACCGGGATGGTTCTTTCATTGTCAATTGTCAATT
>Ga0099364_10011095_pt1 | contig 12339 bp, 8 predicted proteins | sample TergutTh196P3_FD_73070 | JGI IMG/M metagenome (GOLD analysis project Ga0099364, IMG submission 73070) | Microcerotermes parvus P3 segment gut microbial communities from Pointe-Noire, Republic of the Congo - Th196 P3 | ecosystem: Host-associated > Arthropoda: Insects > Digestive system > Gut ... | reverse complement strand
GAATGGGCGGCGTAAACAGCAGGCCAGCGGGGCGCGGCGTCGTACTTGCGTCGATGCCGTTTACGCCGCTTATCAATCCGTCCATCGCGTTGGGCTGCCTGATTTTCATGCGCGATTGGCGAGAGGCGCACATATACAGGAGGGTTTTGAGATGAGCAAAGAAAAATTTGAAGGGTTTTTCAAGTTTTTGATGGAAGACAAGGAAGCTCAGGCCAAAGTGAAAAGCTTTGGCGGCGACGTTGACGCGCTGGCGGCTTACGCGCGGGAGCGGGGTTATGATTTTTCCGCGGAGGAGCTGCGGGAACAGCGGGACAAAATGCAGCAGTTGATTAAAGACAGAGTGCAAAAAATGCGGCAGCCTGACGCTTCCTTAAGCCCGGGCGCGCGGGAGTTCGGCAAACTTATAAAACTGGGCGAGGCCGATGAGAGAATGGGCAAACGGCTGGCTGAATTTACCCTGGGTTCGGCGGATGAACTGATCGCTTACGGCAAAGAAAAGGGATTTAATTTTAACAGGCAGGACATGAAGGAGTTTGCTGACAGTATTATCAAGCCGTCCGATGGTTTGAGCGATGAAGAACTGGAAATGGCGGCCGGCGGCTGCGCCGGCGTTATTGCAGTGGCTTTTTTTATGGGCGTCGCTTACCTGGCCGCAGGCGCGGCGGTAATGGCAGCGGCTGTGGTCGTGGACGCAGTCGTGGGTGATTGATGGGTGGTAAACCTCGTTGCTGAAAATACATTTAATAGGAGGGTTTTAAGATGAGCAAAGAAAAAATGGAAGGTTTTTTCAAGTTTTTGATGGAAGACAAGGAAGCTCAGGCCAAAGTGAAAAGCTTTGGCGGCGACATGGACGCGCTGGCGGCTTACGCGCGGGAGCGGGGTTATGATTTCTCCGTGGAGGAGCTGCGGGAACAGCAAGACAAAGCGCGGCGGCTCATTAAAGACAGAGTGCAAAATATGCGGCAGCCTGACGCTTCTTTAAGCCCCGGCGCTCAGGAGTTTGGCAAACTTGTAAAGCTTGGCGAGACCGATGAGGAAGTGGGCAAACGGCTGGCTGAGTTTACCCTGGGCTCGGCGGATGAGTTAATCGCCTACGGCAAAGAAAAAGGGTTTAATTTTGACAGGCAGGACATGAAGAACTTTGCTGACAGTATTATCAAGCCGTCCGATGGGTTGAGCGATGAAGAACTGGAATTGGCGGCCGGCGGCTGCGTTGCTGTTGTACTGGCGGCTGTGTATGTGGCTTCGGGTGTTGCGATTTTGGCGGGGTCTGCTGCGGTTGCTGCGGGAGTTGCTGTTGCGGTGTCATAGGCGTAGCGCGGATTAGGCTGAACGCGGGAGGGGTTTGAATGGACAGCATAAACAGGAAACCTGCGGGGAGCGGCGTCGTTCTTGTGTCGATGCCGTTTACGCCGCTTATCAATCCGTCCATTGCGCTGGGCTGCCTCGCCGGGGCGCTGCTCCAGGCCGGTATTAGGTCGCGAAGCCTTTATTTCACCTTGGATTTTGCCGAAGCCGTCGGGCTGAAAAATTACTTTTCCATCGGCTCTCATCCTTATATCTGTGAATGGGTCTTTTCGCGCGCCGCATTCCCCGGCATGGAACGTGACGACGAGGAATTTTTCCGGATTCACCCCGCCCTGCCCCGCGAAAAATTCATAAAAGCCCGGGACGCCGCCGACAGCTTCATCGACAGGTACGTGAAGCAGGTTCTTGACCTGAACCCAAAAATCGTCGGCTGCACGGCGTCCTTTTACCAGACCTGCGCGTCGCTGGCCCTGCTGCGCCGCATCCGCGAGGCCGCTCCCGAGGTCGCCACGGTTATGGGCGGCTTCGTCTGCGAAGGCGTCATGGGCGGGGAACTGCACCGATCATACCCCTGGGTCGATTACGTGTTTTCGGGCGAGGCTGACGAGTCCTTCCCCGACCTCTGCCGCGCAATCCTGGCGGGGGAAAAGATAGGGGGCGACGGGGGCTGGAACCGCCCCGAAGTTCTCACGCCCTATGACCGGCGCGACGGGGAATTTCGTGAACCGGGGAGAGGAACGGTCGCCGATATGTCCGGCCTTCCCTTCCCATTTTTCGACGATTATTTTGAGGCGCTGGACAAAAGCGGCCTGCGGGACGATATAATCCCGGGATTGTCGCTGGAGATGTCCCGAGGCTGCTGGTGGGGGGCGAAAAAGCCCTGCCCTTTCTGCGGCTTAAACCGCCAGGCCGGGAAACAACGCTCCAAAAGCCCGGACAGGGCTTACCGGGAAATAACCGAGCTGGCGGAACGGCACGGCGTGAAGTCCGTTCTATTTGCCGACAACATAATCGATCCCGTCCATATCGAACAATTGCTGCCCCGTTTCGACGGGGCGGGGATGAACTTCATGTGCGAAGCGCCCGCGACGCTTTCCCGGGAACAGATGCGAAAACTTTCCGACGCGGGACTGCGGCGGATTCAGCCCGGCATCGAGCAGTTGCATGACGAGGCGCTGGCTGCGCTTGGCAAGCCGAACAAGGTCTTTCATAATATCCGCCTTCTGAAATGGGCGCGGGAATACGGCATAGAGGTGGCATGGAATTTCCTCTACGGATTTCCCGGCGAAAACGACGCATGGTACGGCGAGGCGGCGGACCTCATGCCGCTGCTGACGCACCTGCAGGCGCCGCTGGGCGCTCAGCCGGTGACGTTTTGCCGTTTCAGCCCATATTTCAACGAGCGGGACAGCTACGGGCTGACGCTCAGGCCGATGCCTTACTATAACCATATATATCCTCTGGACGAGGAAGCCCTGTCGCGCATGGCGTGTTACTTTGAACGCGTTGACGTTCCGGCGGTTCCGTCTGAACAAAAATTCGGGCTGGCGCGTTTGCTCGGCGGGGTACAGGAATGGAGAAAACTTTTCCCCCCTTCCTTCTATCAGGACAGGCGGGAACCACCTGTTTTGGCGATGCACTGGAACGCGCCCGGCGATGCGCCCATGAGCGTACTGACCATTGAAGACACGCGTCCGATTGCGACCGCGCCGCGCTTTTCGTTTGAAGGCGCCGCCGCCGCCGCGTACGCCGCCGCCGACGAGGGCAGGACTGCGAAGGAAATCGCTCGCGCGCTGTCGGGGCAGGGTTTCCCCGAATTATCGACGCGCGATATTGAGGATATTCTTCAAGGTTTTGTCGCCTCCCGTCTGATGCTGAACCTTGGCGGGACTGGCGAAAAATACCTGGCTCTCGCCGTCGCCGCGCCGTTTCGCGACTATCCCCCCGAGGAACGGATGCCGGGAGGATGGTTCAGAAGAAAACGCCGCGCGGATACCGATCCGGGCAGTTTGATCGTGAAGCGGGTGTTGGGGGTTATGAATGATTCGTAGAGGCGGCGCCCTGCCGCCCGTTAAAACGAGAAAGGAAGTGTTTCAAAATGCATGATTGCCGCGATGCCGACAAAAATTTTTCAAATGTGGAAATCGAACAGACCGCTCAACTGAAACGTTTCAGCGAATGGCTGCAAGCCGACGGCGAGCTGCGGAAAAGGCTTTATAAAGACGAAGGGTTTACCAAAGAGCAGGAAGAATGGCTGAGAAAAATTGGCATTCACCTTGACGTGGACGAAATGTCTTTTTTTTGGAAATACCCTTTGGCAACAGGCAAATATCTTACGCTTGCCACTAAAGGGCGGGAAGAGGAAATTGAAGACGAGGCAAAAGAAGTTGCGGACAAATACCCCCTGCTTGAGCTATGGGGGAAATACTCAAAAAGCCGCAGCAATCTCACAGAATTTTTGGAAAGAAAGTTTAAATTCGAGTCTGTTCATGAAAAATACGACGCTTGGCGCAAACGGCGCATTGCCGCCGCCAAGAGCGAATTGGGGTTTTTCGGTATGCAGATCGGCCATCCCGCTTTTGCTTTCGAGCTCAACACAGGTTGCAGCGTGGGCTGCTGGTTCTGTTCCTTCGCCACCGACAAACTGTCGGGCACTTTGGATTACCCCCAAAAGCGCGGCGAAGTTCTGAGCATCATCAGGCAATGCGGCGAAATTTTCGGCTCTGAAATAGCGACGATGTCCCTGCCCTACTACCGCACCGAGCCCCACGACAATCCCCATTATATTGATTTTCTAAAAGATTTTGAAAAAGAGACGGGCGCGGTGCTTTGCACTTCAACGGCGGCCTGTAACGATATAGAGTGGATAAAAAACCTTTTAAATTATTACCAGAACAGGGAGGACGGCAGGGTATATTATTGGCCGCGCCTGAGCATTCTGACCCTGGATATGCTGCGAAAAGTCCACGCCGCTTTCACGCCTATGGAGGTCAAGGACATACAACTTTTAATCCAGGTAAGGGATCATCAACGGGCTAAAGTGACCGGCGGGCGCATTTTGAAGGAGCAGGCCGGGTTCAGGGAGGTAGAAGACCTTTCAACCATCCGGGACTCTTTGGAGGCGTTTGTTCCGCAAGGTACGATCGCCTGCGTCAGCGGTTTCGACATCAACCTGGTCTCCCGCGAGATAATAGTCTTCAGCCCATGCTACACCAGCGGCAAATGGCCTCATGGCTTCAGGGTATTCGGGCGGGCCGCCTATAATGACGAATCCGACTTTGGCGAAGTTATAAAGGGACTTGCGGATCGCCTGATGCCCTTGTCTCCGCCAAAAGACAAAATAGTGAAATTCCGCGACGACATTGTTTTCCGCCCGACGGAAGCGGGGTTCGACTTGGCGACCGCCAATCAGCTCCATTACTTCAAAGGCAGGGATAAATGCGGCCCGCTGGGCGAATTGATCAATGGGGGCGAATATACATGCGAGGAACTTGTCGGGGAACTGACCAAAAATCATAAGGCCAACCCGATTATTTTGCGGACAATAATACAGAAATTGTTTGACGACGGTTTTCTGGATGAAGTCTATGACGCGGCCGATTGACGAAGAACAAACGTCGCGGGGCGGCGCGCCGATTTCTCCCATTGGAGACGAGGCTTTGCCGTCGCCGCCGATTGCCGGCGGCGGCGGTGTTTGGCGCGCAAATACGGCCGATTGGATTGGTATGAAGGGGTTGATTTAATTGTCTCTGGAATCGGCAAAATCTTTTTTGGAACGCGCAAACCGCGACAAAGGGTTTGCCAAGAACTTCGAAGTAGTTGACTCTCCGGACACATTTATGGAAATCGCGAGGCGTTGGGGGTATGACTTCACTCAAGAAAACCTGAGACACGCCTTCGTAACTCTTTCCAACATGTCGGAGGAAGAACTGCGCAGCGTGTCAGGCGGGGTGACCTCCATACCTTGGGACAATTTATTTCAAATTGATATTACTCAGCTTCGTTCAACAGCTTCACCAGTTGAGACCTTTTCCGATACTTGAAACGCGACAGAAGCCCGGAAACGATGTTCTTCACGGTACCGGTCGCCAGTTCCAGTTCGGACGCAATTATCTCGTTCGTCATACCCTCGGCCACCATCTCGACCACCCGCTTCTCCCGAGAAGACAGGTTTCTGAAGTTTCCCGGGCTGTTACCGCGCTCGTATAAATGCAAAAATTTGACTATCGCGTTCCTGTCGAGGACGAATATCTCCGTGCTGACGTTCGTTACGGCGCGGATGAGCGCCTTCTCCGACACGTCCCGCAGAACGTATCCGTCGCAGCCCGACATTAAGTTTTCCAACAGGTAGTCCATGTCGGAAAATTCGGATATGAGCAGTACCTTGGCAAGAGGGGCGGCTTTCTTCGCCATGTTCAGTGTTTCCGTATGTAATTCCAGGTCCTTTGCGGCTGAGTGGAGCAGGATCACGTCGGGGGACTCGGAGAAATCAATGCTTTCCCCGGAATTGAAATCGCTGCACGCGATTATCTCGAAATGAGAGACTTCCGATAAGATACAGCGAAGGCCGGTCCTGAAGATCACGCAGTCGTCGATAATGGCGAGCTTTGTTTTTTCGGTTTTCTCCATTTAAAGCACCACTTTCCGCGGTCAAATTGTAAATAGGCACTTAAAAGGATACCAGTATCGGCGGACGACAAAATTTCGTCCGCCGTTTTTTACATCCAGCCGCCACACCTGGATTCAGATGGCATACTCTCGTTCGCAAACGCTTGTTACCAGTTCGCGTAGCGGCTCGCGTTCCCGGGTTGCGTATCGATATTTTTAGAACGGATCCGGTCCCTGTACCACTTCGGTATCGGCGTCGGCGGACCACACCTGAAACGCCGGGTTGTAACACCTCGCGTTGGGGTATCCCGCGAGACGGAGCATCATGGTCATGAAACCCGCCCGCACGCCGGACGTGTCATAACATATGATAGTCTGGTTTTTGTCTGTGAGTCCAATCCCCTCGAAAAGCGCGGTGAGCTGCCCTTCGGGGAGAACCTTGAAGTCGGCGGTGTACACTTCGGCCCACGGCAGGTTGACAGCGCCGGGGATGTGTCCCGGGCGGCGCTCGCCAAACGGACGGATCTGGCCTGTGTACTCTTGCACGCTGCGGACATCTATCACCCTTATATCCGGGTTATTGAAATTTTCCTTCATCCAGGCGTGGTCAACGATGTAAGACCCGTCAAACGCCCCGGTGAACTCGACCGCCCTGTTGGTCGCCGTCGCGTCGGTCGTCTGACCGCCGGCGGCTCGGTACACTGTGAAGCCGCCATCCATGATCTGCGCGTTACGCACGCCCGACATGCGGAGGATCCACACGACAAATCCCGCGTTTCCCCAGTCGCCGCCGTCGCCGTACACTACGACGTCCTTACTGCCGTCGATGCCGAGATCGCCTATCTTCTTCGCCAGATCCGCGTGAGGCAGCACCGCGCCGTAAGCCGGATCTCCGGCCTGGCCCTGCATGTTGACGAAGTAAATCCACTCCGCGTTCACCGCCCCCGGCAAGTGTCCCTGCTGCCCCTTGTAAAGTATCTGAGCGCGGGCGTCTATCAGCACGACATTCTCCAGGTTTGCCTTGACCCACTCCGCGGTGGTCAAAAGAGACTGATATGTCTCCAAGCCATCCCCCGCCGCCGCCGCCGGTCCAACGAACAACGCCGGCACAGACAGGAGGCACACAATTAAAAGAATTTTCGCTATTTTCAACAATTTCAACCTGCATCAGACTCCTTATCATGAGTATTATTTGACACTCTTGCCGGTGATTATAACATTAGTATCATCAAATAAAATATGTGAAAATATGCTGATACAATAGCCGGGACGCTGGTCCGGCTTTTGCCGGCAGTCTGCGTGCCGTTCGCGCTTATGGACGACGCGCGGCGAATGGTCTAAAATTATTTCGTACACTCAGCTTTTTGATAAAGAAGGAGTGAGGGGCGTGGCGATACTGAAAAAAATTTCGGCCCGGCGCGGGTTAGGGAATGGTCATCATCATGAGTGAAACCGGCAAAAACAGCGTGCTCATTGTAGATGACGTTAGAACAAATATCGCGGCGCTCACGAACATCCTAAGCCCTGAATATACCGTTTACACTGCAAATAACGGGCAAGACGCCATTGTTACGGCGGAAAAATATTTGCCCGACGTAATTCTGCTTGATATTGTCATGCCCGAGATGAGCGGATACGAAGTAATCAGCGAGCTGAAAAGCTCCGAAAAAACGCGGAACATTCCCGTTATTTTTATCACAGGCCTTAGCGATCCCGACGTCGAGGAAAAAGGATTGTCCTTGGGAGCCGCGGATTACATAACCAAACCTTTCAGTCCCGCGATTGTAACGCTGCGAGTGCAAAACCAAATCAAGATGTTAGACCAACTGCGGGCTGTTAACTACGATATTATGAAATACGAGCTTACAAGCAGCGCTCTCAAAATCGCGCTGTGGGATATGGATGTTGTGAGCGGAGATCCGGTCAACCCGAACAGCAAGATAACATGGTCCAGGGAGTTCCGCAAAATGATGGGTTTTTCCGGTGAGCGCGATTTCCCGAACATACTCTCAAGCTGGAGCGACCTGCTGCACCCCGAGGACAAAGAGGAGACTATTAACGCTTTCGCGGCGCATTTGAATGACTACACCGGAAAAACTCGTTTTGATATTGAATACCGTCTCAAGGTGAAACATGGTGAATATCGATTTTTCCACGCGTTTGGAACCACGCTCCGGAACAACGCCGGCGTCCCGCTCAGGGTGGCCGGCGCGCTGATGGACATAACCGAAAAGAAACAGACACAGGAAGCGCTCAAAAATCGCGAGACAATGCTGGATTTGCTGAATAAAACAGCCATCGTGTTCCTCTCGCAGAGCAAGGAAAAATTTGATGAGATGATGTCGTCGGGCATCAGCCATATCGCCGACTTGCTTGATATTGAAGGATTTTCACTTTTTCGCAATTTTTCGGCGCCGGACGGCCTGCACACTTCACAGATTTATCGTTGGGACAAGGAATCGGGCGGCGCCGCGCCGCCAAACAGTTTTTTCACCAACGTCAAATACTCGGAATTTGCGCCGAACTGGGAGAAAATTTTGGCGAACGGCAATGTTATAAACGGACCGGCAATACTTATGCCTTACCAGGAGGCAGCCTCATTGAAAGCGGCCGGCATCGTATCGGCGTTCGTTGTGCCGGTATCTATCGACGGCGCCTTTTGGGGGTTCGCGCTTTTTGAGGATCGTTACAATGTGCGGCATTTTGATGATGATTTCGCCGAAACGATGCGCTCGACGGGGGTTTTGTGCGCGAGCGCGATCACGCGCGCCGAAATGGAGAGTGAAATAGCCAAAGCAAACAAACGCACAAAGATTTTGCTGGACAAAACCCCGCTTTGCTGCCAGTTATGGGACACAAACCTCAATAAGATAGACTGCAACGAAGCAGCCGTCAGGCTTTTCGGCTTTAAGGACAAACAGGAATATCTGGAAAGATATTCCGAGCTGTATCCCGAGTATCAGCCCGATGGGCAGCGCTCCGACGAAAAGGCCGCGATATGCGTTAATAAAGCCTTTGAGGAGGGCAGCTGCGCTTTGGATTGGACATACAGGATGCTTGACGGCACGTTCATGCAAGCGGAAATCTTTCTTATCCGGGTCGAATATGAAGACGGCTATGCCGTGGCCGGATATACCCGGGATATGCGCGAACATATCAAAATGATGAAGGACATCGAGTATCGCGATAACCTTCTGCGGGCGGTGAACCGCGCGTCCGCTGTCCTGCTTAATTCCGATATTGATTCTTTTGAAAACGCCTTATGCGAAAGCATGAAAATTCTGGCTGACTCCGTAAAAGTCGATTGCGTGAATATTTTTGAAAATCACACGATCGACGGGCGGTTTTACTGTTCCCGATTATTCGAATGGTACGAAAGAGGCGGTATGTTTGTTGACGGCACGCCGCATTGCTATAGCGAAACCGTGCCCGGATGGGAAGAAACCCTGTCGGGCGGAAATTGTATAAACAGCATGGTGCGTGATTTGTCCCGGAAAGAACAGGAGCATTTTTCCACAAAGGGCATTTTATCCATTCTGGTTGTGCCGATATTTGTAAAAGACCGGTTTTGGGGCTTCGTCAGTTTCGACGATTATCACCGTGAACGGATATTTACGGAAGAAGAGGAATCGATCATGCGTTCGGGAGGCATGTTGTTTACCGACGCTTTGCTTCGTAACGAAATGGTTGAAAACATACGCGTTACCTCCGTCCAGCTAAAAGCCGCCGCTGAAAAGGCGCGCGAGGACGAAGAGCGGATACAGCTCATGCTTGACGCAATGCCGCTGGCCTGCAACCTGATCAACCGGAACTATGAAATCATCGACTGTAACCAGGAGGTCGTCAACCTGTTCGGCGTGGCCGGCAAGGAAGAATTTATCACAAAAGGGTTTTTAGACATTTTGCCGGAGTTCCAGCCGTGCGGACGGCGGTCGCTGGAGCTGAGGCATGAGTATTTCGATAAAGCGTTTGACACCGGCTATCTGCGCTACGAGTGGATGTACCAAAAACGCGGCGGCGAACTGCTGCCCTGCGAGGTCACGCTGATCCGCGTCAGATACAGGGGCGAGTATATAGTCGCGGTGTACGCGAGAGATTTGCGCGAACAGCAGGCCGTTCTCGCCGAGATGCGCAGGGCCGAAATCGCCGAGGAGGGCAGCAAGGCAAAAAGCAAATTCCTGGCGATGATGAGCCACGAGATACGCACGCCGATGAATGCCGTTCTCGGCGTCACTGAAATCCATCTTCAGGATGAGACGCTCGAACCCAAATATGAGGAAGCTTTCAGCAAGATCTACAACTCAAGCAACATGCTGCTCGGCATCATCAACGACCTGCTGGACATGTCAAAAATCGACGCGGGCAAACTTGAACTGGACCTCGCCGGATATGAAACCGCAAGCCTGATCAACGATGTAGTGAACCTGAACCTGGCGCGCTTCGGCAGCAAGCAGCTCAAATTTGAGCTGGAGGTGGACGAGAACACGCCTATGAGGTTGATCGGCGACGAGCTGCGGATTAAGCAGATTTTGAACAACCTGCTTTCAAACTCATTCAAATATACGAAACAAGGCATGGTCAAGCTGTCGGTCTCCGCCGGGACAAGGAGCGAAGACGAAGAATCCCGCGTGGCGCTTGTTTTCTGCGTGAGCGATACCGGCGGGGGCATGACGAAGGAACAGTTAAGCAAGCTGTTCGACGAATACACCCGCTTCGACACGGAGGCCAACCGCGTAACCGAGGGTACGGGGCTGGGCATGCACATCACGCGTAACCTTGTGTTTATGATGAACGGCGAAATTCTGGCGGACAGCGAGATCGGCAGGGGCACGATCATCACCGTGCGGCTGCCGCAGGAGGACGCCGGCGCCGGCGTGTTGGGCAGGGAAGCCGCTGAAAAATTGCAGCGGTTCGATGAAAACAAAGCGGCGTACGGAAAAAAGACGAGGGTAATGCGCGAGCCGATGCCATACGGCCGCGTGCTGGTCGTTGACGATTCGGACTTGAATTTATATGTGGCAAGGGGGCTTCTTGCTCCTTACGAACTGCTGGTCGATACTACCGAGAGCGGATTTGGGGCAATCGACATCATTAAGAGCGGACAGGAGTACGACATTGTCTTCATGGACCACATGATGCCGGAAATGGACGGCGTTCAGACGGTAAAAAACATACGCGGCCTCGGGTATTCGCGCCCCATCGTCGCGTTAACGGCCGATGCCGTGTCGGGGCGGGCCGACATGTTCCTCAAGAACGGTTTCGACGACTTTATCTCAAAACCTATTGACATACGTCATTTGGACTCCGTTTTGAAAAAGTTAATCCGCGACAGGCATCCGCAAGAAATCATTAATGCCGCGCGCGCCGCGCACAAGCAAAGGGCGGAGGCGGAAGCCTCGGAGAGCGAAACTGTATCGGCCTTTTTGAGCGCCGTAAAAAAAATCGGCGCAATCAACGCAAAAATCGGCTTGTCACGCTTTTCCGGCGTTGAAGATATGTACTACAACACTTTGGCGTTATTTCACAAAAAACTGCCCAGGGAATGTGATACCATGTCCGATCTCATAAACGCGCAGGATATAAAGGGATTTTCCATAGCCGTACACTCGATAAAATCCCAGCTTTCCACCATCGGCGCTATGGAATTATCCAAAACGGCGCAAGCGCTGGAAACGGCTTCCAAAAATAACGTAACGGATTATTGCGTGAACTTTTTCCCGGCCTTCAAAGAAAGTCTGCTCACCCTGCATGAGCAGTTGTCGGCTGTTTTCTCGGGTGAAGAAGCTTCCTCCTCCGAAAAGGGCCAAAAAGAGCCCGGCGGCGACCCTGCGTACCTTCAGGAACATATCGAAAAAGCCCTGGAAGCCGCCGGCGATTTTGACGGCGACGCGGCTGTCCAAGCCCTGAAACTTGCGCAGGTCTACGATTACGGCGAAGAAATTAACGCGCTGACGGATGACGCGATGGACTCGCTTGGCGACTTCGATTTCGACACGGCGGCGGAAATATTGGGTAAAATACTTAAAACTTCACGCCGCTTCAACGGCAAGTCATAATTCTAATTCGGGGTTGAAGGATATTACAGCAATTTGACATATGTATAGCGGACGCGCAATGCGCGTCCCTACATTGGCGGATATTGTAGGGGCGCGCATTGCGCGTCCGTTGTTTTCAGGTACATTAAATCAAATTGCTATAAATTGCATGTAATACCAACTTGCAATCAAAAGGTTTAATATTGTCGTCACCAACGTAGGGGCGGCATCCTGCCGCCCGTTATATCTCGGCCTGTGGGACTAAACGGGCGGCAAGATTGTTAAGCGTGGTAAGATGGTTTACAAAAGTATCGGGGACATGGTTTACACTTTCTGATAAAATGCGGCATCGAAATATAAGGGGCGATCGCTATGCCGTGGAAAGGAA
>Ga0099364_10011094_pt1 | contig 12339 bp, 9 predicted proteins | sample TergutTh196P3_FD_73070 | JGI IMG/M metagenome (GOLD analysis project Ga0099364, IMG submission 73070) | Microcerotermes parvus P3 segment gut microbial communities from Pointe-Noire, Republic of the Congo - Th196 P3 | ecosystem: Host-associated > Arthropoda: Insects > Digestive system > Gut ... | reverse complement strand
GATTGCGATTCGGCATCATGATGTATATGAAGCAGATAGCCGACTAAATTGTCCATTCATTTTCGTATTATGACGGGTAGTGCCGTTGATCATGATAATTCGTTCCGGCAAAATGGGGAACAAAACCGAACTAGGAACGAATAAATGCGTTCCGTACAGGCAAGAGTGGACGCATGAATGTGTGCCGCTTATCATAAGGAATTTCAATATATTACGGAACGCATTCATGCGTTCCCTACGGATGGCTCTATTTGAAGTTTCAGACAAGTATAGATATAGCAGAAGAGTTAGTTGCGAAGATATTGTGAATTGACTTTAAAAAGTTACAGTTTTCATTGTGTTAAGCAATTCGGAAATATAAGTTATTGAAATGTACAAGCAAAAAATTTATCACGATAAAAAAATCTTGACTATTTTACCTTATTAAAAAAAATTTGACACTTGATAGGCTGTCATAGGATGACAAGTTATTTAAAATATGAGGGTAATATGCCAAAAAAGAAAAATGAAATAACCATTCGTAGTAGCGCTGCAGAGTATTTAACCTTTATCACTGCTCAAGGTGAAGGTGATATAAATGCAGTTTATTATGAAGAGAATGTTTGGATAACACAAAAGATGATGGGGATGCTGTATAATGTTGATGTCCGTACTATTAGCTATCATCTTAAAAAAATATTCAATGACAACGAATTAGAACAAGATTCAGTTATCCAAAATTTTTGGATAACTGCCTCGGATGGTAAACAATATGATACAAGCCATTATAATTTAAAAGCAATCATAGCTGTTGGTTACAAAGTAAATTCCGAAAGAGCTGTTCAATTTCGTAAATGGGCTACAAATATCATTGAAGAGTTTACTATCAAAGCTTATGTGATGGATGATGAAAGGCTTAAACAAGGTAGCATTCTAACAGATAAATACTTTGAAGAGCAATTACAAAGAATCCGTGAAATAAGAATGAGCGAGCGTAAATTTTATCAAAAAATCACTGATATTTATGCTACTTCGATTGATTATGATGTCACCGCATCTGCTACCAAACGATTCTTTGCCACAGTTCAAAATAAGCTCCACTGGGCTATACATGGACATACAGCTGCAGAACTAGTCTTTCATAGAGCCAATGCAGAAAAAGAGTTTATGGGTTTAACCACTTGGAAAGACGCACCCAACGGAAAAATCCAAAAATTTGATGTGAGCATAGCCAAAAATTATCTCACCGAATTTGAGATGAGGCAGCTGGAAAGACTTGTAAACTCATATCTCGACCTCGCAGAAATGCAAGCAGAAAGAAAAATACCCATGACGATGGAAGACTGGGAAAAAAGATTGAATAGCTTCCTCGAAGTAGCTGATAGAGAAATTTTGAATGATGCAGGGAAAATTTCCGCAGAAATAGCTAAGCAACACGCTGAAACCCAATTTGAAATATTTCGTAAAAAACAAGATTATATATACAAAAGTGATTTTGATTTGTTTATTGAAAATGCTACCCCAAACAAGAAATAATGTTTATCTTCGGTAGAAGCCACGCTTCCCATGTGAGCGGCGATGGTGTCATCCGCGTCGCTGGTAACTACGTGTACAACCACCTCGGCGGTGTTCGTCCTGCTTTGTGGCTAAATCTATAATCTAAAAATCTTGAAATCGTAAATATGCTTTCTTAATAAAAATAATCTGGCAAAATTGGTTTGAAATCAAAATATATATTAAATGCAACAAAAAGCAACAATATATGGAAAATCAGAACAAAACGATGTTCAAATATACACCATTAATATATGACCGCAGTCCCTACGATATTTTTTGTTGACAAAAAAGCCAGTTTATTTATTTTGGTTCAAATTAATTTATACGAGGTTTTAGAATGAAAGTCGACAATGAATATAAAAAATGGCTGGCTGAACTGAAAAATAAGATACAGCATAGCCAAATAAAAGCAGCTGTAAAAGTAAATACAGAACTATTACTCTTATATTGGGATTTAGGGTGTGACATTGTCAGCCGCCAAATGGACTCTGTATGGGGTAGTGGTTTTTTTGAACGATTAAGCAATGATTTAAGAAAAGAATTTCCTGATATGAAAGGGTTTTCTGAAACCAATTTGAAATACTGTAAACGGTTTTATTTGTTCTATTCAAAAGATACCACAATTCATCACCAACTTTGTGACGAAATTCCGCAACAACCTGTTGCGGAATTACATTCATATGATAATAAAGACGTTACAATTCGTCAACAAGTTGTTGACGAAATTCCGCACCAACTTGGTGCGGAATTACATTCAATTGAAAATAAAGATGTTACAATTCGTCCACAAGTTGTGGACGAATTTGAAAAGCATCCTATTTTTCAAATTTCATGGGGACATCATATACAGATATTTACCAAATGCAAATCCATAAAAGAAGCTCTATTTTACGTGCAAAAGACCATAGAGAACGGGTGGAGTCGTGCTGTTTTGATGAATTTTATTGAAGCTGATTTGTATTCAGCACAAGGAAAATCACAAACCAATTTCTCCCGCCTTTTGCCAGAACCACAAAGTGAACTTGCAAATCAAATTCTAAAAGACCCGTATAATTTCGATTTTATAACTCTTACTGATAACTACAAAGAAAAAGAACTTGAAGATGCTCTGACGACAAATATTACAAAATTTTTATTGGAACTTGGGCATGGTTTTGCTTATGTTGGCAGGCAAATTCCTCTAAAAATAGGAGAAACAGAACGATTTATAGACTTGCTTTTTTATCACTTGGAACTACGATGTTTTGTAGTTATTGAATTGAAAGCAACCAAATTTGAAGCAGAACATATCGGAAAACTTGGTTTGTATATATCAGCTATCAATCATCAACGAAAAAAAGAAACAGATAATCCCACAATAGGACTGATAATCTGTAAAACAAAAGACAGCATTGAAGTTCAATACTCTTTAGAAATGTTAAATCAACCTGTTGGAGTTTCAGAATACCAGTTATCTAAGTTGTTGCCAGACAATTTCAAAAGCAGTTTGCCGAGTATTGAAGAATTGGAAGAACAACTAATGAAAATGGATAATTAAAGGGATTATCTATAAAGTAAAAGGGTCTAATATGAGCATCAAACAGAAAAAGAATATGTTAAGGATACTGCGATGCACTTGAAATACACGTACTAGAACTAACAAAACTCAGAAAAAATCCATTAAAACTAGACGCATTAAATTGCTGGTTACTATATCTAGATAACATAGAAGGAGATCTTATGAACGAAATTATAAGTAATGAGCAATTAATTAATCTAACTATAACAATAGAAGAGGATTTTGTTAAAGCTGCCGAAGAAAGGTATAATACCAGACTCACCATTGAAGAAATAAAAAAAACTTAATTCGTAGGGAACGCATTTATTCGCACTTTACTAAAAGATAATTACATCAAGCAAATAAGCATAAAAAACGGATTTAAGATATATATTTCAAGTGTATATCAAGGGGTCATGCTACTTCCAAATGATAACTATAATAAAATAAAACGATTTTGAAGACCCAATCTGGCAGAATGCGATGAAAATCATCGATGAGAGCATAACAACGACCAAATGCAAAAAATATTTGGTGTTTAGCACGAGAGACAACCCGAGCGGTCAGTTCAAGACCATCTCTTTGAATCTCAGTAATATCGAAGTGAAGCACGACGGCAAGCACTTTATCGACCTAAGATAAAGATAGTTTAAGTAAAAATATCATGAAGGAAATTTCACTAATATTACTTCATTAAAATCCTTTATATTCTTTTTACATTCATCACACTTGTCAACAGATTTACTTGTTCTACATCGTATACATTCCGTTTTATCTTTTAAATATAACCATGTCTTAACAAATTCTTTAGAATTTGTGATACCTTTAAAATTATCTAAAGATATGGGCTTATTCCAAATAAATGTTTTTTTTGAAGTAGCTACGCGACAAACAGTTTTGATTTGCCTAGCACTATCCCATTGTGTTGCACCAAAAAGATAAAGAACACCTTTTTCAATTTTAATATACCTTTTAAACTGATCAGGTTTTGGATTATCTATATTATCATATTCTCTGTATAAAGCATTTAAAAAGTAGAGTTCCAATTACATCGACTATTATTTCAGTTTTTTTAAAAATTTGTTTGTCTTTTGCTGACATTAGTTACCTCTTTTCCTTTTCGGATTATTCTTTTCTAATAAGATTTTTTTGTTAAAGTATATTTAATTTTAACACTATCTTGAATAACAAATTCTACTTTCTTATTCATTTTCTATTACCTCCATTGGGGTTCTGATTTCAAGAGTGGGGTTTTCATCTTAGAAAGCCATGATGCCTGCTGTTTATTTTTAACATATCCGTTGCCTATTTTTTAGTTCATTTATTAGTCTTTCGTATTCAAGATATATCGTGGGATTAGCCAATCTTGTATGACGAAGATAATCCTCAAGCTTAATATGCCACATTAATGCCAATTTTCCACTCATTTTATTGAACAAATCAATATCATAAAGACCATGATTTATACCCGTTGCTATATTGTGCATACAGTTTAAATAGTTATTTATATCACTTCTTAATTCGGGGTTATTTTTTATTTTCTTATACACAACAAGTGTGCCTGTTGGAAATTTTCTTCTAATTTTTCGCAAAGATACCATAAAACATTGCTCTATACTGTGATAAAAATTTATGGTTGCTTGCTTTTTACGAAGGTCATTGTCAGCTTTAAAACTATTTAATTGTTTCCCAGCTAAATACACACCGTAACATATTACCACATTTGTGATTATGATTACAAACTTGTATACCCAATCTAATATACACATATTTTCTCCTATTATCTTTTATGGCATGCGGACCCATGTTTCACTTGTATGAAAAAAAAGTGAAAAATGTCTCTCTAACCACGTATAATGCTTATTACCAATAGTAATAAGTTATTCCCTATTTATTAATGTTTTATTTATGGAATTCCTTCAATGGTGATTGAAGTACCATAACTACTTACACCAAGTATAGGTGTACCGTTGCCATATTCTGTTTCTATAACTAAAGGATTGTTTCTATGCAACGTTGCGTAATAACTTGAATGATTTGCTAAATGTGAAGGCGCACCAGAGTCTACACTCCCATATACAGTTCCTCCTACCATTATAAAACGACAATATCTGTTAGAAGGAGTACCATGATACATTTGAATTCCACCACCAAATGACTGTGCTGTATTTCCTGATATAGTTCCTCCATGCATTACGAAAGTACTTCTACTAATACAAACACCGCCACCACCATCGATATCTGAAGTTGATGAATTTCCTGAAATTGTACCCCCATACATGTTAAAACCAGGATTTGAGTTTGTACCTGCACTAGTTAAAATTACACCGCCACCTGTAAATGCCGTATTATTTGTTATTGAGCCACCGTACATATTAAAATATCCATTAGTACCCACATATACACCACCACCTGCCCGTGTCGTATTATTTGTTATTGAGCCACTATTCATGTTGAAAGTAGCTAGATTAGCTATGTATACAGTACCACTTGAAAGTGATGATTGATGTCCTGTAATTACTGAAGAACCTTGCATTGTAAATATTGCTTGGTTGCCATCTACTCTTACGAAAGATACAATCATTTCTCTACCAAATAATTCAACGTTATCTAGAATAACATGTTGATGTTCTCCTATCCATAGAATACTCCCTGAAGATGATAATGCTATTGTATGATTTCCACTTATTGTTATGTTAATACCTGTTAGATTGCCAAAAGTGTTATTAGAAACACCAGGTATTGAAAAATTTCCTACAATATTTATAGTATAAGTTTTGTTATTACCACTTAAACCTATAGCTTGAATAGTTTCTTGCCATTGATTTAAATTTGATACAGAAAATGTATGATGGTTAGGAAATTGAACTGTTATAATTCTTGTATTTGATATATTAGGCACCACTTCAGAGTTTGCAGTTATGGTTGCTTGTCCTGGTCCAATTGCTGTTACAAGACCAGAATCAGAGACAGTAGTTACAGATGTATTGCTACTTGACCATGTTACATTAGAGTTTGCATTGGCAGGGGTTGTTGTGATGGTCAATTGTTGATTTTCACCTATGATTAGGGTAACTGTGGCAGGATTTATCAGTAGCGATGTTGGGTTGGGTTGGTTTACGGTAACAGTTCTTGTAGTTGTAACTGAAGGAGCTACTGTAGAAGTTGCAGTTATAGTAGCTTGCCCTTGTCCAACTGCCGTTACAAGTCCTGATGTAGAAATTGTAGCAATAGCATTATTACTACTCGACCATGTCACGCTTGGATCCGCATCTACAGGAATAGTTGTAATAGTTAACTGTTCTGTTTCTCCAATAATTAACGTCACTGTAGCAGGATTTATCAGTAGTGATACCGGGTTGGGTTGATTTACGGTAACTACACTTGTAATTGTTATAGAAGGGGCTACAGTTGAAGTCGCTGTGATGGTGGCTTGACCTTGTCCAACGGCTGTTACAAGTCCAGATGTAGAAATTGTAGCAATAGCATTATTATTACTTGACCACGTTACATTAGGGTTTGCATTGGCGGGTGTGGGTGTGATGGTCAATTGCTGAGTTCCACCTATGAAAAGAGTTACAGTAGCATGGTTTATGATTAGAGATGTGGGGTTGGGTTGATTTACAGTAACTATTCTTGTTGTTGTTACGGAAGGCGCTACTGTTGAAGTTGCTGTTATTGTTACTTGACCTTGAAGATTTGCATATACAATTCCTGATGATGTGATTGATGCGATACTATTATTACTACTTGACCATGTCACATCAGGATTTGCATTAGCAGGAGTTGTTGTGATAGTCAATTGTTGATTTTCACCTATGATAAGGGTAACTGAAGCAGGATTTATCAGTAGTGATGTCGGGTTGGGTTGGTTTACGGTAACTACTCGTGTAGTTGTAACAGAAGGTGCTACTGCAGATGCTGCTGTGATGGTAGTCCACCCTTGTCCAACCGCCGTTACTAGTCCAGTTGCAGATACGGTGGCTATAGAATTGTTACTACTTGACCATGTCACACTTGGATCCGCATTTGCAGGTGTGGTTATTATAGTTAATTGTTCTGTTTCTCCAATAATTAACGTCACTGTAATAGGGTTTATCTGAATCGAAGTAGGTGCAGTTATTATCCATCGAGCAAAAAGCGTAACATTCCCTGTAATAGTATAAGAAGCCCCAGCATTATAATTTGTACCAGTACCGGCAGCATTAGTGTTCCATCCAGCAAAAGTATGTCCTGTTTTAGCAAGTGTGCCTTGTGGCGGTAATGTTATACTGGAATTATAGGCACCTGAAATAGAAGCTGGTACAGTACCACTTGTATGCCCATTTCCATTAAAATTAACAGTAAAATTGTTAATAAGGTTCCATTTGACATAAAGAGTAACATTTCCTGTAATAGTGTAAGAATCGCCTGCATTGTAATTTGTACCGGTTCCAGAAGCATTAGTGTTCCATCCACCAAAAGTATGTCCTGTTTTAGAAAGTGTGCCTTGTGGCGGTAATGTTATTTTGGAATTATAGTCACCTGAAATAGAAGCTGGCACAGTACCACTTGTATGCCCATTACCATTAAATGTCACTGTATAATTAATTGGTTGCCATTTAGCATAAAGCGTAATATTTCCAGTAATCGTGTAAGAATCCCCTGCGTTGTAATTTGTACCGGCTCCAGCGGGATCAGTGTTCCATCCACCAAAAGAATGTCCTGTTTTAACAAGGGTGCCATGTTGTGGTAGTATTATACTGGAATTATAGACACCTGAAATAGAAGCTGGCACAGTACCGCCAGTATTCCCATTACCATTAAATGTCACAGTATAGTTAGTTGATTCCCATTTTGCATAAAGCGTAGCATCTTCAGTAATAGTATAAGATGAACCGGTATTATAATTTGTGCCAGTTCCGGTAGCATTAGTGTTCCATCCACCAAATATATAACCTGTTTTAACAAGAGAGCCTTGTGGTAATGTTATGTTAGTGTTATAGTCACCTGAAATAGAAGCTGGCACTGTACCACTTGTATGCCCATTACCATTAAATGTCACGGTATAATTATTTGGTTCCCATTTTGCATAAAGCGTAGCATCTTCAGTAATAGTATAAGATGCACCGGCATTATAATTTGTGCCATTTCCGTTAGCATTAGTATTCCATCCACCAAAAGTGTGTCCTGTTTTAACAAGTGTGCCTTGTTGTGGTAGTATTATACTGGTATTATACGCATCGGTAATCGAGTCTGGTGCTGTTCCACCGGTATTTCCATTTCCACTAAATGTCACTGTGAACTCAGGCTGATTTATTGTTATTATTCTTGTAGTTGACACATTCGGTGCTACTTTTGAAGTAGCTGTTATTGTAGCTTGGCCATTTGATATAGCCGTTACTAGTCCAGAGGTTGTAACATATGCTATAGCAGTGTTACTACTTGACCAATTTACTTCTGGATTTGCGTTAGTAGGTGTTGGGGATATTGTTAATTGCTGGGTTCCACCAATGTCAAGATTAACAGTTTCTGGGTTTATCAATAAAGATGTTGGTGCCGGTACATTTACTGTAACGATCCTTGTAGTTGACACGTTTGGTGCTACTTTTGAGGTTGCAGTTATTGTAGTTTGACCATTTGATATAGCCGTTACTAGTCCAGAGGTTGTAACATATGCTATAGCAGTGTTACTACTTGACCAATTTACTTCTGGATTTGCGTTAGTAGGTGTTGGGGATATTGTAAATTGCTGAGTTCCACCAATTTCAAGATTAACAGTTTCCGGGTTTATCAATAATGCTGTAGGTACAGGTTGATATACTGCAACCGCACAAGAAGCTGAAAAGTTGCCATCATCTGTTCTAACGGTTATAGTTACTGAACCGTGTGAAATTGCAGTAACTAGTCCATTTGGTGAAACTGTTGCGATTGAAACATTGGTAGAGCTCCATATTACATTCTTATTCTCTGCATTTGAAGGATTAACTGTTGCAATCAATCGCTCTGTTGCTCCAGTATTAATAGTTATTGTTGTTTTGTTTAGAGTTACTCCAGTCACAAGCACGGGTTTAGTTGGTTTACTACATCCAATGATAAACCCCAAAACTACTATCAAAGCTATAAGGATAGTTGATAGTATAATAATTTTTCGATTTTCATAAATGATTTTCATTTTTTATTTCCTTTTATGTTTTTAATATTTTGCTAATAGTCGAAACTTATTGTTTCATTCCAAACTAGGGTACAATTGAATCTGAGCTGTCTATTCTCAGACCAATCAGCTCAGAAGCAAATCAGCATATTAATTTATTGAAAAATAAGAATTTCATACACTACCTCCGCAAACAAATCTCTAAATGTTGTTACATTTTTTTAGAAATGTCTAATTTTAAGGGTCATTATTTTTAGACACTTTTGCAAATATGGAAGTACTAAAAAAATGAATAATTTAAAAATTTTTCTTGACAAATAATTGTGTCTAAAAATAATGACCCTTTTTTTTAGACACTATATTTTATAGGTTAATGTATTAATAAATAAAATAGTTAGCACTATGTAAAAAATGCTCATTTTTTGGATTTTGGCGGATGATTTCAACAATATTTTGGGTTGCCTATGTTATTATTTATTAGTGTTTTAAGTTCATTTCTTCAATGAAAGAATAAAGCGTCTGTCGATGAACATTTAACTTTTTGGCAATTAGTGATTTAGGTATTTTTGAATTTAGCATTTCTCGAATTTATCGCGGCAAAAAAAGATGAGAAAATCGGCTGTAAAACTTGAGAAATATTGTTTTTTATGATGTAATCGGCTGTAAAACTTGAGAAAAACTCTTGTATGGGAAATTTCTCATCTTTTACAGCCGTTTTTCTCATCTTTTTTTGCCGCGACAATATATATCATAGAGTTATGAAGATGTGCAAATGATGAAGCCTAATAAAGTTGGAAATATATTTACATAACGCTTTATATATTAACTATATACAATATATCTGCATCTCTCAAACTTTAAATGCCCCCTTTATTTGGGTTACATGAAAAAAAATGCTTGACTTTTGAACCTTATTTGAAAAAACTGCTCTCAAGAGAAAATTTATTGATTCGAGAGTTCAAAATTGCTTTATAAAAGTAGTGAACTGCTTCGAAAAGCAGAATCGGATAGTTAATGAGCTTGTAACTAATATGACAAAATTTTTATTTGAGCTTGGAACTGGTTTTGCTTTTATGGGCAATCAATACCATCTGTGTGTTGACAATGATGATTATTATATATTGACTTACTTTTCTACAATATAAGTAAGAATAATGAAAAACAAGGATTTCCTATATGACTAAAGACCCTCAAATTACTATTAGAGAATTAAAAAAAATTTTGAAAGAATCTACAAAGGATGAGTTGCTTTTGCTAATCATTGATATTTTGAAAGTGTGCCCTCAAGCAAAAGATTTTCTAATTATAAAATTTTCAAACCAAGATAATATCAAAAAAGTGTTTGAAGACTACAAAGAGACAATATTAAATATATTTTATCCCGATGATGAGTATGGTGAATTGAATTTACAACAAGCAAAAAAAACAATCTCAGACTTCACTAAAATATCAACAAATAAAGTTATGATTATTGACATAATGCTTTTTTTTGTTGAATTATGTGTTAAGGTTACAGCCGATTATCTTGAACTTGATAGGGAAATTTTTATAAGTACAGAAACTATGTTTCAAAATGTTGTTCAAATGATAAATGAAAGTGAACAAGAAATCTTTGATCAATTTGCAAATCGTTTGAAATGGATACTTGATAATGCCGTTGAAGGTTGGGGATTTCAAGATGCTCTAAACGATATTTATGCTTCTTTATTCTTTTTTGAGAGCCAATAGGTAAAGATAATACATATAAGCATAAATATAACCGAAAATAATCCTTTTTTCTTGTAGTATCTTTACTTTAGGCTTAATTGTCCTGCAAAAGACACTTCATCTCTGTTTCTACTAGAAGGAAGCATTCTGTCAAGCATAACTGCGATCATGCTTTCATTTGCTGATGGGTCGTCAAAAAGAAAAGAATGTTTTGTTAATAGTCGTAATCATAAGTACTTCTCCTCTTTATCATCTCCCTCTACGACTTTTTCTACAGAAAATCTCTTCATCATTTGATTTTGCTTAGATAGCTTTTTTTTGTATCTCATAAAATTGTCTTTTGCAATTTTATATACAAATGCGTCCATATTTCTAACTTGACTAACTTTCAGAAGAGCATTATATATTTCGTACAGGATTTCAGAGGATAGGTCCTCCGTGTCTTCAAAACTGAGACGTTTTCTTACCACATACCGAAATACCGGTCCTATGTATTTACAGATGATTTCGTCAACGATATCTTTTAGCATTCATGCCTCACTAATATAATAAGCGTAAAAAAATGATAAAAAGGTTGGATTTTTTTTCGTAAAATAAAGTCCTAGTTAATATAACTAACCTCATATTAAATGATTACAATATTAACTGAATGGTAAAAAAATAAACAAAGCACCCAATCCTGTAGGGAACGCATTTATTCGTTCCTTGTTCGGTTGGGATCCATATCGAATTAGGAACGAATAAATGCGTTCCGTACAGGATTGGATCCCAACCGAACAAGGAACGAATAAATGCGTTCCCTACAGATTTAGTTGCGTTCCCTACAGTTAATCAAGGGGGGTATAGAACGATATTTCGCGTATATGCGTATATATCGTAAACACATAGAGTTATCGCAATTATTTGTCAGAAAAGAGTTCGAGATTTTTCAGAAAAAGTGCGAAAAAATCTACATAGTTTGAGAAAAAGCGAAATTAAGTTTGAGATTTTGTTTCCCCAAAAGCTTCCCGTGGTGTGCTTTGTGTCTAATAAAGTCAGGAAGAATAGAATCTCTTAGGCACCAGTGACTAAACTGCTACTCGGTGCGAAAAGGCATCAATTTGAGTGCAAATTGTGAGAAAATATGAGAATAGTTTGTGGAATCAAAATCTCATGGACTTTTTTTCGCATTTTAGTTTATTATGCCCATTGCAACCTATCTCATAAATATACATGTATCATTTTGTTTACAAGAATCCAACCCTCCCAACATGAGCAAAATTGCTCAAAAAGTCAGTTTTTTCTACTCGTATTTTCATCTTTATCAGATATTTTTTCAAAACGAAATTCTTTTATTTTATGCTCTTTATAACTCTTTGATATATAAACACATAACTACGAAAAATAATTCGATTTTTCAGAAGAAACAACTTGCTAAAAAAGCGGC
>Ga0099364_10011093_pt1 | contig 12339 bp, 9 predicted proteins | sample TergutTh196P3_FD_73070 | JGI IMG/M metagenome (GOLD analysis project Ga0099364, IMG submission 73070) | Microcerotermes parvus P3 segment gut microbial communities from Pointe-Noire, Republic of the Congo - Th196 P3 | ecosystem: Host-associated > Arthropoda: Insects > Digestive system > Gut ... | reverse complement strand
ATGTGTTTCCAATGGTTCATGCAGACGGGTGCGGGGTGATTTTCTCTTTGGAGGAAACTTCTCGACGTCTTGTCAAAATCACCCCGTAACGTCCTATTTCATTAAAGTTTTTTAACAGGGTTCTTGTTGGAAAACTCGGGAAGTTTCCTTAGAAAACAAAGAAAGAAAGGTCTTATATTATGCGTAAAATAAAAATTATCACAGCTTTGTTCATGAGTTTCGTCTTGATTTTTTGCATGAGTCTTTTCTCTTCAGCAGCGCCATATGCTAATAACGGAAGAGCATATGGTATCGCTCGTAATAGCGGTACGAGTTTAGATGGAAATTTCTTTTATGTACAAATCAAGGCAATGGACTCAAAATGGAGTTCTTCTAACAATATGCGCTTTATTCTTCATACAAACTGGATTGCACTTTCTTCAAGCGGTGAATCTTGGATTGAAAGCGGAATAATGCACGGGGCGTTTTTAAACTCTGGAGGTTCCGTTTCCTTTTGGAATGGAAGTTACTCTGCGCGGGGAACTTCCACGTCGTACTCAGAATACAAGATAACTGGGTATTCCTCAAGTGTTGGAGCTTGGCACACCTACCAAATTTCAAGGATTTCATCAACCCCTGAAAACGGTAGCTACAAATGGGGTGTTTATGTAGATTATACTCTTGTAAAAACCTACAATAGCACCATACAGTACGGTCGCAAACCCGATTGCGGGTTAGAAAGCAATGATACTGTAGCAACATCTGCACAGTGGAATGAACGCTCGATTCAGCGCATCAGTAATTGGAACTGGACTAATTGGTCGCGTTCACAAACTTCGCTTTCTAATCCTAGCAATCGTGCATCCGTAGCTTTTTCCGACTCAACAACAGGCAACTCAATCTTAACGTCAAAATAGCACCCACTGCTATTTCCAACCAAGAAAGGATTAATCGTTATGAAACACTATACTACAATCAGAAAAGTTCTCGTTTTCATTGTTGTGTTAACAGCGTGCATTTCTGTTGCGGCAGCCACTGTTTCAGGATGGACTGAAGAGGTCGACCCTGAAATCAAAAAGAGCATGGAAGAAGCCGAGCAGTATATAATGCCTACACTTGTGGATGTCACCGACCCAAAATACACCGAAGAGGGTGACAAACGCGACCTGTTAATCGACGATCCTGACCCTATTTTCAAACCAAACCCCGATCTAGACAAATACTTTGACATCAACACAGTGATTGACCAAGAGGCATTGGCGGCAGTCAACGCCGTTGTGACACTCAAGGAAGTGATGAAGTATTCTGACTACACGGCTAGGTTTGACGATGGCGAAGAAATCACCGCAATCGCCCCCGAACGGTTGGTTTGGGTTTTGCAGGTGTACTATCCCAAGGGCTTCGAAACCAAGCGCGGTGTGTACAGCGACGCCACGGTCACAGGCTTGTATGACGCGGAAACGGGCTTCTATCACGGTTTTAGTTTGTCCGGAACAAATGAAAACCCGATTTTGCCTGGCAGACGCTAAAAAACGCAACTTAAGAAAATGCCAAAGCAGGCGTGGAGTAATCCGCGTCTGTTTTGGCATGGCTTGTTTTATGTCGTAAATATCGCTAAATTCCCTCAACCGCTCTGAAAATATAGTCGCCTAACTTGGAAATCAACTATAGCAGACAAGCATAAAGGCACTTTCTTTTTGCGAAAGTGCCTTTGTTTTTTACTATAGTCGATTTTCAAGTTAGGAGACTATTTACCGCAAATACAGCATGGGATTTTGATATGAGCCGTTTACTAGCACACCGAAGTGGAGGTGGTTGCCTGTGGAGTTTCCTGTTCTGCCAACGCGCCCAATGTGCGTACCCGCAGAAACCTTTTGCCCCACACGTACGGCAACTGAACCCGCCTGCATATGGAAATACTCGGTTTTTAAGCCCCCGCCGTGGTTGATAATTACACGGTAGCCGGGACCGCCGCCGGAGTAACCCGCAGCTTCAACGGTGCCGTCCAACGCCGCCACAACAGAACTGCCGCCGGAGTTGCCGCCTCTGCGAATCAAGTCCACACCACGGTGGAATCTGCCCCAACGCGGGCCGTAGGGACTGCTGACTGTGTAGCAACCCACCGCGGGCCACACAAAGCCCGACGTTGCCACCTTGACGGGAGTGGAGCTTGCAGCGCTTGAGGAACCGCCGCCGGAGCTACCGCCGGTGTTGGCGTAACGAACCACCGCCGCCTTAGTTCCTTTCGCCACCCGCGCCGCCACCGGTTCACGGGTTGTTTCCCGCCCGATCTCCTTGACATCAACGCGCTTACCGTCAAGGTAGGTGACCATCTCGGTTATTTTCTGCTTGCCTTTTTCGCCTTTTGAGAGGGTTCTCGTTGTACCGCGCAACAAACTCGGGTCGTCGTTGTAGTTGGTTTCATAGGGGATGGATACTGTGCGGCTCTCCGCTTTCATCACCTTGACCTGAACGTAATTGACGCTACTGGAAATAACTATCTCATCCCCGGGACGAAGATAGGATTTCTTATACTTGGGATTCAGGTTCAAAAGCTGTTCCTCGGACATACCGTTCGCCACGGCAATATCCCACACATTGTCCCCGTCCTTGGCGACATACATCTTCTCGCCGCGCTTTTTTTCACCGAGCTTTTTGGAGAGCTGTGCCGCGTCCCACATTGTCTTTTTCTCGTCCGGAAACAGACCCTCCTGATAGCGGATATCCTCCACAAAGTCCACGAAAACGCCCGCTTTGTTGGAGCGGTACGGCGCAAGGAGCATATCAAACACACTCTCCGCGTCGGAGCGGTTTTTCACAGAGCAGATGAACTCGTCGTCGATGTAAATCCCCACAGCGTTGGTGAGATTCTCGCCGGAATCCGCCACAAGACGGTCACTGAGTGTGTTGCTGTCGCTGATTTTGTTTATAGGCACCCGTACTAACGCATAAAGGGGCTTCTTGATGCCCTCGCCGGTCAATTCCGCGCTGACAATCCGCTCGCGGGCAAGACTGTCCGCCTCGGCAAAAACCGATTCAGAGGCGATATAGCCCACAACGTTCTGGTCGTAGCTCACCTCAAGGGCGAAAGTCTGGTTGTTCCAGTGATTAATCACCAAAAGCAGTGCCGCCGCCGCTGTAACAGGGAGTATTGCGTTAACGAGCTTGAGGAAGCTGTGGCGGTGATTTTCGCCGATTTTGCGCATGACGATGCCAAGGCGTTTGAACCAGTTTTTGGGGTCGCCGTTAGCTTTTTTTAGGTACGGCGCGATGCCCCGCAGCTCACGGCGCATCATACTCCGTTCCTCTTTAAGCTGTTTTTCATGCTCGGTGAATGTCTTCTTGAAATAGCCGTTGACTTGGCGTATGGCGATGAAAACCAGTGTGTTGAACAGCCGCGGTATGAATGACAGCCTGTTTGTGACTACCTTTATACCCGCCAAAACCGCGTCGCCTAAATCAGCGACATGGTCGTATACAAAGCGTTCGATGCCGTTGCGGCTCTCAACGCTTTCCTGGAGCTCATTGATTGTGGGGGTTTTCGGGGGCATTTCAGGGATACGCTGCCTGGCGATCGGCATCGCCGTACCTGGCAGGTTGTTCCAAATATCGTCCCCCCCGATATCCAGTCCATAGAATGCGTCCACGTTATACTGGACGGAAATATTACTATAATCCTGTGTGGATTTTGTTTTCTTTTCAGTTGGAATTGTGCCTTTGGGAGGCATTTTTCTCACCGCTTTCTTTAGACTTAGTATTTATGCCGGAAAAGGTTACAAAAGTGTAACAAAGTAATTATAGCATATTTTATGCCCTTTTTCAAGTGCTTGTGATGAAATTTTACAATCGGTACACAAAAAATAAGACCGCCTTGCCTAAATTGGATGGGTAGGCAAGGCGGCAATTCTAAACGGAGATCCACAATGAAGATCTACAACCATTATACACAATTTTCTGATATTTGTCAAGCCCTTTGCAGTTTATTTTTCATCTGGCAAGGAAAAAAGCGCAGGAATACTTTCATATTACGAGCATTTTTGACGAACTCAGATGGAAAATAGACCGCAAAGACTAGTTGATTTTTAAAGTTAGGAGACTATACAATCGCTACACAAAAAAACAAAACCGCCCTGCCTAATTGGGATGGGGTAGGCAAGGCGGTAATGCTAACAGGAGATCTAAAATGAAAACTTGCGACTATTATACACAATTTTCTGGTATTTGTCAAGCCCTTTGCGACCTATTTTTCGCTTTTTTCCGTCAAAAATGCTCGCAACACAAAAGTATCCCTGTGCTTTTTCCTTGTCAGACGAAAAATATTCTCACGAATCTTGAGCCGATTTTCACGTCAGGAGACTATATAATCGCTACATAAAAAACAAAACCGCCCTGCCTAACTGGGATTTGGTAGGCAAGGCGGCTTTGCAAAACAAATGAAAAACCTACGGCTATTATACACAATTTTCTGGTATTTGTCAAGCCCTTTGCGGTCTATTTTTCGCTTGTTTTCGTCAAAAATGCTCGAAATACAAAAGTATCCCTGTGCTTTTTTCTTTTCAGACGAAAAATATTCTCGCAAATCCTGAGCCGATTTTCAAGTTATTCCGTCCGCAAGCGTACAGGCAAAACAAGATACAAAAATCCATCACCCTCCAAAGGCTCTACCAAAATCGGCGAAATCGGCGTGTTAAAGCGCAGAACACACTCATCTGTGTCCGCAGCACGCAGAGCGTCAATAAGAAACTTGTTGTTGAAGCCAATTTCAAGGGTATCTCCCTCAATCGTTGCCTCAAACCTGTCGCTTGCCGTGCCTATGGCAGTAGAGCTTGTGAGGAAAATACCGGTTTCCGATAAAACACAAGTGGACGGACTGCGCAGTTTCGTGTCCGCACTGCCCATGAGGCTCGTGCGCTCGAGTGCTTCAAGCATACGCCGGGTGTTGACCTTTGCCGTTACAGTGCTGTCCTTGGGCAATGTTGTGCGGAAATCCAAAAAATCTCCGTCCAATAACCGGGACACAAAGGTATAGCCATCAAGCTCAAAGATGATGTGCCGGGTACCAACACTAAATGAAATGAGCCCTTCGTCGTCTCCTAAAAGCTTGATAATCTCCGAAAGAGTTCGCGCGGGAACCACAAATTTCAGCGAATCGCCGTCATAGGCAAGCTGTTCAGTACGCACTGCAAGACGTACGCCGTCCACAGCAACAAGGCGCAAGCAGTTCTCGTCAATTGTGAATTGAATACCCGTATGCACAGCTTTATCGCCCTTTATAGCCACAGCGAAAATCGTCTGACGCACCATCTCTTTGATGACCTTTTGTGAGATTTCTACCTGATGTCCGTCAGTGACACTGGGAAGCTCGGGGAACTCACTGGCAGGAATACCCATCAAGGAAAACCGCACATCCCCGGAAGATATGGTGACATAACAGCGTTGGTCGGAACTAATTTCCGTTTCTCCATCGGGCAGCTTGCGTAAGATGTCGCAGAACAAAGCGGCGTCAACCACCACAGCACCCGGTTCAAAAACCATACAGGCTTGCACAGTTCTAATCCCAAGCTCTGTGTTGTATCCGCTCAATTCAATACCGTTTTCCGCGGTTTTTATCAATATGCCCTCCAAGGCGGGAATTGCGTTTTTGCCCACCGCCCGTGATACATTGGAGCAGGCGTGGCTCAATTCGGAGGCGCTGCACGTAATTTTCATGATTTTCTCCTTTTATTTTTCTTTCTATATAGTAGTATTAGTAGGAGCTGTGGAAATTGTTAATAGTGGTTGATAGTGGTATTTTTACTTAAGTTTACCACAAAAGTTATAATTTTTCAAGTGTGGAAAACTCCGGATAATTTATACTCAAGTTTGAAAGTGTTTATAACTCTTTGTGGAAAATTAATAAGTTGTTGAAAACTTGAATCATTTACTGGAGTAATTCGGTGCCTCTTTGGTTATTGAAACGTCGTGAGGATGGCTCTCAATCAGTCCCGCGTTGGTTATTTTCATGAACCTTGCACTCCACAGACTGGGGATATCCCCGCATCCCAAGTATCCCATGCCTGAACGCAGACCGCCCATCATCTGGAACACGGTTTCGCTCAAAAGTCCTTTATAAGGCACACGCCCCTCTACACCTTCGGGTACGAGTTTTTTGTTTTTGCTCTGGAAATATCTGTCCTTGCTGCCTTTTTCCATAGCCGCAAGTGAACCCATACCGCGGTAGGTTTTGAACTGTCTGCCCTGATATACCTCTGTTTCGCCGGGACTTTCCTCACAGCCCGCAATCAGTGAGCCGACCATGACTGTTGACGCTCCCGCCGCAAGAGCTTTGACAATTTCGCCGCTGTGTTTTATACCGCCGTCAGCGATGATGGGAATGCCGTGCTTTTTCGCCGCCTGAGCACTGTCATAGATGGCGGTAATCTGAGGTACGCCGATACCCGCAACAACTCGGGTTGTACAGATTGATCCGGGACCTATGCCCACTTTGACTGCGTCCGCGCCTGAATCTATCAAGGCGAGGGTTCCTTGGGCTGTTGCCACATTGCCGGCAATGAGACAGATTGAGGGGAAAGCTGTTTTGACTTTCGCCACAGCCTTGAGTATGTTGTCGCTGTGTCCGTGAGCGGAATCCAAAACAAAGGCATCCACACCCACCTTGGCAAGCTCTGCTGCCCGCTCAAGGACGTCATCCGTGGCGCCGAGAGCTGCCGCGCAAAGCAATCTGCTTTGGGAGTCCCGCGCCGTGTTGGGGTGTTTGATGCCTTTTTCGATGTCTTTGACGGTGATAAGCCCCGAAAGATTTCCTTTTTCGTCAACTAAGGGCAGTTTTTCAATTTTGTGTTCACAAAGCAGCGCCCGTGCCTGTTCGAGGGTTGTTCCTTTGGATGCGGTGATTAGCTTTTGGATGGGAGTCATCACGTCTTTGATTGGTACGTTGTAGCTGTCCAAAAAGCGCAAGTCACGGTTTGTGAGAATACCAACGAGCTTTTTACCGTCAACGCAAACGGGCACACCGCTGATTTTGTAGTGGTGCATAAGGTTGTCCGCATCCTGGACGGTATTATCCGGTGAGAGGAAAAAAGGATCGGCAATAACGCCGTTTTCGCTGCGCTTTACCTTGTCCACCTCGGATTGTTGTTCTTGGATAGTGAAACTTTTGTGGATAACTCCCACGCCGCCCTCACGGGCAATGGCGATTGCCATCTTGCTCTCGGTGACGGTGTCCATTGCCGCCGTCATCAGCGGAATATTCAGGGGCAGGGCGTTGGTGAGCTTTGTTTTCAGGGAAACATCATTAGGTAAAATACTGCTGAAAGCGGGAACTAACAGCACGTCGTCGAATGTCAAGCCCTCGCGGGTGAATTTCTCTTCGTAAGATAATAGCATAATTGAGCTCCAATCTATTTTTAGGGTTGGAAATATCAAAAATTCTTCTAGAGCCTGTCGACGCGAAACGCAAAAATTCATCTTTTGACTGATTTTGCGCCATGCGGTGTAAAATTTTCTCACAATACGAATAGTATTTTTTCAAAAATTTTTCTTGCCTGACGCAAAATTCGCTCAAAAGCTGTTCATTTCATTTCGTGTCGACAGGCTCTAGCTTTTTCCAAGGAGAAGTCAAAGTCTAATATCCTACATATTATACATTATTTGTGCGGAAAAAGCAATAGGAAGATTGCGTCAACAAACGCAAAACGCATGGATGAAAAATTCCATGCGCGGAGTATCCAAACAGCGAAGTTCAAAAAATCCAATTCGCTGACAGTTTTTGTATGCGCTTGGGGTGCTTGTCCCGGGAAAAACGCAAAAAAATAACCGTCCAGAAAAGTGTACTTTTTTGGACGATTGCTTTGTATCTTGAATTATAGCAAGTTCCGTCGAACTTTGCAACAACTTCCCATTAAAAATGCTAAAAATTTACAAATAATTTACCATTTATTTAAAATCAGCACGAAAAGACACCCAGTTATTGGACAAATTGAGTGCTTTTTTACGCTTGGGGACTAATCCAAAAAAGTACACTTTATTGGACGGCTGTGGTGGATTCAACAATTTAGGAGCGACTTATTTTGAATTTGAAGGATTTTGGCGACTTTATTTGGGAAAACCGCACATGGTTTTTTACGGCTTTAGTTTCAGGATTATCAATGGCTGTGTCTGCTTTTTCTCTCATATTATCAATTAAATCGCGCAAAGATCAAAAAAATCCAGTACCAAGAGTAGTAATATTGGGAAGTGCAGTTTTTGATAAAGACGAAAATAGAAGAAAGAGCTATCTTGTAAAAGAAAGGTTTGATTTGTTACAAGAAAAGAATCCACAGGACTGTAAGGCATTTACCAATTTAGATGAATATTGCAATGAAAAGGGAGTTTCAAACAATAAAAGCGGTTTTATTATGGATGATAAGTTTCGTGAGGATATAATTATGTTATTTTCTGTATCGAGCAGCACAGAAGGACGAGAATTAAGTCCATACGCTTCAGTTATTGAATTTAAATGCCCAATATCAGCAATAAGTATGAAAATGAAAAAAATAAATATTATACGACCAAAACCAGAAGGAAAAAAGGGAAATAATGTATTTTCATACGGAAATATAAGGGATGAAGAAGTATGTTATACTTTGAATAAATCTTCTTTTTACGTCTTAGTGTATGAAATATTTGACCTTCAAGACCCAAAAAGTTGGTTTTGCGACCATGATGTAAATGAACCCAAAATTCTTTATACCGGGACTGATACCTATTTTACAATTACTATGGATACTGATAAAGAAATTTATTATAAAATAAAAGTTAGAAAAACTTCTAGCGACGACTTTGCAGTTGAAGGAGGAGTTAAAAGAACAACAAAAACCGCAATGGAAATAAAAGGCTTTTTTTACAAACTTACTAACAAAGATGAATAGATATAAGTAATTAACCAGAGCGAAAAGCTACGCTTGTTCGCAATTTTCTCGTGCGTTTGGCGTGTGAATATCAACACCACACATTTTAAAAACGTTTTTTTAATATCACAAAGGCGGGGTTTTATCCCCCGCCTGCTTCTGCATTTCACCCCTCAACCGCTACTTTTCCGCAATCCGCCAGAGTAATTCCCCTGCGTCTGTGTAGCCGCTGTAGACGATTTCGGTGATATAGCGGATTGTGGAGCTTTTTGGTGAGGCGGGTTCCTCACCGATAATGTTGTCGGAGATGATAACAAAGCCGTCTTCGCCGTCTACCACCGCCAGTGCCGCTCCCGCGTCGAAATCAAAACGCAGTGTTTCCGTGAAGTCGTCCAGGATGAAAATCTGGGTTTTCGTCTGTACAAACTGCCCGAAACGGCTGTTCGCCGCGAGCCGCACTCCGGATTGTTCGACGGGAGCGATACCACGCACGACAAGCATCTCACCGCTGAAATTGTACTTCAAGAGGTTGTTGTCACTGTCTAGCAAGTATGCCGCTTTTTCAGTGAATATAGGGGATTCAATGGATATGAATTCCTCGAATACATTGTGCCATTTCAACTCGAGATAGTCGTCGAACATAGCCAAAACATGGACGGGCTTGCCGCTTTTGGAGGCGTCAAAGCTGCCGCCCTTGGATTGTGTGCTTATCAGCGCGGCAACCCCCGCGCCTTTGATGTATGCGGCGTTCCCCCACAGGGTGTCAAAGTCCATTCCGCCATATTTTTTGTCGATGAGTTTGGTTCCTTGAGGTGCGAACAGGGCGAGGAAAATGTCGTCCTTTTCGCTCTCGGGAGAGCCGGAAGCGGGGTCGAGATATTTTCCGCCGGAGCCTAATGTGATGATGTTACCCTCAGCGTTGACAAAGACGTGTTGGACAATCCCGTCGGTGTATCCCGCGAAATTGTAGTCCCAGAGTAACGCGCCGTCGCTGTCGCACTTGGCGAGAACTGTGTCGGAGATTACCCATTGCCCGTTGGGTTTTTGGTAGGTGGCGATATCATAGGCGAGCAAAAATTCGCCGTTTTCCATGGGCGTGATAATCATTACCGCGTTTCCCTCGCCAAAAAACGGATACTGCTGACTCCAGAGCAAATCGCCGTCGGGGGAGTATTTCTCCACGGCGTTGGCGGCGGTGTTACCCAAAAGCACGCCGCCCTTTGTGGGTACGCCGTTGAGCAGGAGGTGCCGATCCAACACGTTGCCCTCAAGGTAGGCGGGAGCCTCTCCAACTTTCTCCACAGGGACGAAAATCTCGTCGCCGCCGCCATTGCAGGCAGCAAGGACAGCCAGTGTCATCGTCACGCAAATTATAAGCGCGAAAAATTTTTTTATGTTTTTCAAGTCTTTTTACCTCGTTTTTTGTTTTTTATTGTCGGTAGAATTATAACCGTTTTTTTGTAAAAAGTCAATATTTTGCTTGACAAAACTCCAATAAACTAATATAATAGGCAAAGAAATAACTCGAAAAGTTAGGAAAAAGATAATGAAGTTTGCCATTGTCGCCAACCCCTTGTTGGAAAATGCGGTTCTGCTCAGGAGAGAGGTTTCCGGACGGCTGGAAAGCCTGGGACTGGAGCTGACCGCTGACGTTTCTGTGTGCGACATAATTGTCACCATCGGCGGGGATGGCACGGTGCTGCGCCACGCCGTGAAAGGAAAGCCGATTTTGGGTATCCATGCGGGAACAGTGGGGTTTTTGACAGAAATTGACAAAACAGAACTGAATTTATTAGAAAAACTTGCTAATGGCGGATACCGCATCGAAAACCGTCTGCTTATTTATGCCGCCGCAAAACACTTCACCGCCACGGCACTCAACGAGATTACCGTTTCCGCCGCGCCTGATACGCGCGGTCGCCACTGTGTGAAAATCAGCGCTTTTGCGGGGGAATCGGAATTCGCAGTATATCGCGGCGATGGCTTGATTTTCTCCACCCCCACAGGCTCAACGGGTTATTCCCTATCCGCGGGCGGCTGCGTCTTTGATCCCGCAATCGAGGCTATACTTCTCACCCCTCTGTACAGCCACAACCTTGGCGCAAAGCCCTTGGTGTTCTCGCCGCAACAGCGATTGCGCATTGTTTCACGTGAAACATTGTCCGTGAGCGTTGACGGCGGCGAGCTTTACTCACTGCCGGCGGGACAAGAACTTGTCGTTACACGTGCCGATGATGATGCGCGCTTTGTGCGGCTGCATGATATGCCGTTCGCGGCAAGACTAGATAAATTACGTTAAACATGGAGGATAACATGAAAAAGACACTGAACGAACGCCACGTCCTGATTTTGGAGTTGATTGAAAAGCGGGCGATTTCCACCCAGGAGGAGCTGCGGCAAGCGTTGATTGACAACGGACACGATGTTTCTCAGGGGACAATCAGCCGGGATATCAACGAGCTGTGCCTTGTGAAAAGCCCGGGGCAAACAGGGCAGTATCGCCTTGTTGTGTCTGAGAAAACCCCGGATGAGATGCTTCAGCGCCAGTCAGAAATCTTCAAGCTTGCGGTGAAAAGTGCGGATTTCGCGGGGAATACCTTGGTTATTAAGACTCTGGAGGGTGCGGCAAACGCCGCCTGCGCCGCCTTTGAGAACATGAGGTGGGACGGAAATGTGGGTACTATCGCCGGGGACGACACCTTTTTTGTCCTCTGCCGCTCCGAGGGCTATGCGGAGCAGATGCGCGATGCGATTTTGCGCTTCCTGCGCCAGTCTAAGGGCGGCAACGGTTTTTAATACCCTCGCCGAAACATCAAAAATCTGATAGAGGAGAAACCCGATGCTAGAAAGCCTTTATATAGAAAACATAGCGGTTATTGACAAAGCCGAACTGCGTCTGAACGGCGGACTAACCTGCTTGACGGGTGAAACCGGCGCGGGCAAATCCATAATCATCGACTCCTTGCGGGCGGTTTTGGGGGAGCGAACAGGTCGGGAGGTCATCCGAACGGGGGCGAAATCCGCCCAGGTCACCGCCTTGTTTTCCTCACTGAACACTGGAGTTCAAGCTCTTATTGAGCAATTGGGTCTGCCCCTTGGCGAGGAGGGGGAGCTGCTGCTTCAGCGCAGTATTAACATTGAGGGGAAGAGCATTTTTCGTGTCAATTCAATGCCCGTAACTGCGGCGATTTTGCGCCAGCTTGGGACTGTGCTTGTGAATATCCACGGTCAGCACGACAACCATGCACTGCTGAATCCCGAAAAACACATCAGCTTTTTAGATGGTGCGGCGGGTAACGGGGCATTGTTGGTGGAGTACAAGATCGCCTACGCGCGGTGGAAAAATTTCCTGCGTGAGCAGACCGCGTTGGAGATTGACGAGCGGGAAAAGGAGCGGCAACTGGAGCTTTTGGATTTCCAGATACGGGAGATTCAGGATGGGAGCATCAGCGTGGGCGAGGGGGAGGAGCTC
>Ga0099364_10011092_pt1 | contig 12342 bp, 6 predicted proteins | sample TergutTh196P3_FD_73070 | JGI IMG/M metagenome (GOLD analysis project Ga0099364, IMG submission 73070) | Microcerotermes parvus P3 segment gut microbial communities from Pointe-Noire, Republic of the Congo - Th196 P3 | ecosystem: Host-associated > Arthropoda: Insects > Digestive system > Gut ... | reverse complement strand
ATATCCGCTCTCTGAGGTGTTTGACGAAACCTTGCACTGCGAATAGTTCAAAGCCACGCCTAAACAACGTGAACTCCAAACTTATCTTTCAGTACTTCAAATCGTCAAACTTTCAGAGAGAAAGATAATCTCGTCACTAATTAATATGCCTAAATATTATTATTTCATGCCATTCAGCACTTTTATATCATTAAAAAATTTTTTTTTGTTAAATTTTAGGGTGCAAAGATAGATGAAATTTTTTTTGAAACAACAAAAAAAAATTATTTATTTTATTTTATTATTTTTGCAAAAAAATTTATACAAATGAGACGTAAAAACAAAGAAAAACCAATTCTTGAAAAAGTTTTGATAACCGATGTAGCGACCGAAGGAAAAGGTGTCGGGAAGGCTGATGATAAAGTTGTTTTTGTAAAACAGAATGTACCCGGTGATATAGTTGATATTCAGGTTTCTAAAAAGAGAAGTAACTATTATGAAGGATATCCAATAAAATTTCATCAATATTCTGATATCAGGGTCGAGCCTTTTTGTGAACATTTTGGAGTTTGCGGTGGATGTAGCCGACAAAATATTATCTACGAAAAACAGATTCAATTCAAAGAAAATGAGGTATATAATAATCTAAAACGAATCGGAAAAATAGAATTACCTGATATTTTGCCAATTTTAGCATCACCTTTGACACAATTTTACCGCAACAAACTTGAGTTCACCTTCTCGAATCGCCGATGGCTTACTTCCGCAGAAATTGACCAAGAAAACATTGATACAAACGGGCTTGGATTTCATATTCCCGGTATGTTTAATAAAGTTGTTGATATAAAAAAATGTTGGTTACAAGATGAGCCATCAAATGCTATTAGGTTGGCAATCAAAGAATTTGCAATACAAAATTCTTTATCTTTTTTTGATTTTCGCATCCAAAAAGGCTTTTTAAGAAACCTTATAATTCGAACGACATCCATTGGTGAAGTAATGGTTATCATTGTCTTTTTCCACGAAGACGAAAAGGCACGAATTGAAATATTTAATCATTTAATAAAATTATTTCCACAAGTTACCTCTTGGATGTATGTTATTAACAGTAAATCAAACGATTCTCTATCAGACCAAACTGTCAAATTGTTTCACGGGCGCGATTATATTGTAGAAACGCTTGAAAATTTGCACTTTAAAATAGGTCCAAAGAGTTTTTTTCAGACCAATAGTTTACAAACATTGAACCTTTATCGAATAATCAGAGATTTTGCGGATTTATCGGGCATAGAGACCGTTTATGACCTTTATACAGGAACGGGCAGCATTGCAAATTTTGTTGCATTTAAATCAAAAAAAGTAGTCGGAATTGAGTATATTTCCGAAGCAATTATCGATGCCAATGAAAATTCAAGAATTAACAACATTTCAAATACTCTTTTTTTGAACGGTGATATAAAAAATATTTTAAACAACCAACTATTTGAAAAAGAGGGCTTTCCAAATGTTTTAATAACCGACCCGCCCCGAGCAGGAATGCACAAAGATGTTACTGATACTATATTAAATTCCGCACCCGAAAAAATTGTCTATGTTAGTTGTAATTCTGCAACTCAAGCACGCGATATCAATTTGTTGGACTCAAAATATAAAGTGATTAAAATTCAGCCTGTTGATATGTTTCCACATACGCATCATGTAGAAAATGTTGTTTTATTGAAACGAAAATAATATAAAAATAAAAAATTTCATCTATTTTTGCCGCAAATTTAATTTAAATAAAATGTACGACTTCATATCAGGGAAAGTGGTTCAGAGTGGACCAGCGCATGTTGTTCTTGAGAATAACGGATTAGGTTTTTTTATAAATATTTCGCTAAATACCTATTCAAATTTGAAAAATCAGAGCGAAATAAAACTATTTGTACACGAAAATATTCGTGAAGATGCATACAACCTTTATGGGTTTAATGATATTGACGACAGGGAGTTATTTAGGCAATTAATTTCAGTTTCGGGTATCGGACCAAATACGGCACGGATGATGATGTCATCTATGTTGTCAAACGAATTACGGGCTGCGATTTTGTCCGGTAACGTTGACCTTCTAAAAACCTTAAAAGGCATTGGATTGAAAACTGCACAGCGAATAATAGTAGAACTGAAAGATAAACTTGGCAAAGAACCTGCTGATAGTAAAATCTTTACTGATATAACCAATACTGTTAAAGAAGAGGCATTGTCAGCATTAGTCATGCTTGGTTTTTCAAGGACGGCATCACTAAAAGCAGTAGAAAAGATTATTTCTGCACAGCCAGACTGCAAAGTAGAAACTGCAATAAAACTTGCTCTTAAAATGTTGTAGGAAAACTATTTTTTCCTTTTTTCTCGTTTTTTCTTTCTTTTGAATGCCTCTTTTACAAATGGTTGTATCATCAATGGTTGTCCTTTGTATTTTGCACGATTAAAGGCTTTCATAAGATGTACGTCATGTTTTGATTCTGACTCAAAAATTGAATACTTCTTTTGAATATCAATTTTTCCTATTGAAATTTTTATTTCGGGGGTCTGACGATTAATAATATTTATTAAAGTATTAGGATTCAGTTTGTTATTACTCCCAATGTTGATTGTATATCGGGTATATTTTCCAAAGTCTGAAAGTTTAATATTTTTCGCTTTGTCCTTATTAAATAGTTTTTTCTCTTCGTGGACAATGTTGAGGTCGGGTGCTTTCTGATAATCTGCATAATATTTATTGAACTGCAGCGCCATAAATTTCTTAATAATTTCTTCTTTGGAAAGATTTCCGAGTCTTATGGTCATTTCGATCATATAACTATCAAGTTCATAACCTTTTGGAGTAGCGTTTGTTACAATATCTACGAAATTAAAAAGTCTTTTTTCGAACACTTCTTTACCAGATGGTATTTTACATTTAGAAAAAATAACTCCTGCAAATCTTTCAAAAAAAGGAATTCTTCTTGTTTCGGCTGTGGAAATGATAGCGGCTGAGATGCCTAATTTTCCGGCTCTTGCGGTTCTTCCGCTTCGGTGGATATAATTTTCGGGGTCGTCGGGAAGGTGAAAATGTATTACGTGAGTTAAATCGTCGACATCGAGTCCTCGTGCTGCGACATCAGTAGCAACTAATAGTTGTAAATTTCGGTTGCGGAAACGGCTCATCACTAGGTCTCTTTGTGCCTGTGACAAGTCGCCATGAAGCGAATCAGCATTATAACCGTCTGAAATTAATTTATCAGCAATTTCCTGCGTTTCAATGCGTGTACGACAAAAAATAAGGCTATAAATATCGGGGTTCATATCAGCAATACGGCGTAGTGCCTGATAACAATTTTGAGGTTTGGTTTCATAAAATTCGTGAGAAATATTTTTATGTGCCTTATTTTCGGGTCCAACGCTAATTCTTTCAGGATTTTTCATGTATTGTCCTGCTATCCGCAAAATATCATTCGGAATAGTTGCCGAGAACAAGAAGGTCTGTTTTGAATTGGGCATCTCAGAAAGTATAGTGTCAATTTCCTCTTTAAATCCCATTTTGAGCATTTCGTCGGCTTCGTCTAAAACTAAAAATTGTATTTCTGAAAGGTCTAATTTTTTACGCTTAATCATATCATTAACGCGACCGGGAGTTCCGACAACAATTTGGCAGCCATGTTTTAACTCTTTAATTTGTTGCATAATAGATGCGCCGCCGTATATTGAGACTATTTTTATCGGAAGATTTGTTGCAAAAGTTCTTAAATCGTCAGTAATTTGAAGGCACAATTCGCGAGTAGGGCTTAAAACAATTGTTTGAACGACATCCGAAAAAGTGTCAATTTTGTTAAGAATAGGCAATCCAAAGGCAGCAGTTTTGCCTGTTCCTGTTTGCGCCATCGCAATTAAATCTTTGTCGTTATCAAGAATAAAAGGAATAACTTTTGCTTGAATTAGAGTAGGTGTTAAAAATCCGATTTTTGAAACGGATTCTAACAATTCGGACTTAAGTCCGGTTTCATAAAAAGTCTGCATCTAAATTTGTTGAAATTTTTGCAAAAATAATGCACAAAAGCTCTCGGGGGTGCTTGCCATATTTTTGACATAATTATATATTTTTGGTTTACTTTAAAAATGCAAAAGTAATTGAAATTTTTAAATTACAAGCGTTTTAAAAAAAATTGTAATTATTCTCATCCGTCCAGATTTCTCTTATTTATTTCGGTAATTATTTGATATTATGTATATAATGCATTAAACTTATGAAAAATTGAAATCTCTGTTTTATTGTTTGTATTAAGAGCTTTTAAACAACAAAGGCAATCCCCTAATATTGCGCAAAACTCTTTTTTTCAAACAGCACCCTTAATAGAAAATCGGACACCTGCCAGTCATCCCTTATTCTCTTATTCAACTTTACACTAAAAACGAAAAAAAATATTAATTATTAACATTTTTTTACGAAAAATTTGTTTAATAAAAAAAGAATGCTTTTCTTTGCCGCCGAAATCTATACGAAAAATTCTATTTATTTCCTTTATTTCTCTGATATTCAGAGGCTAAAATCACCCAAATTATTAAATAAAATCATATTATTTTATGTATGACATCATTGAGTTGAGCAAAAAACTCCTATCAGATTTGCGTAACATCGCAAAAGAACTTGACATCAAAAAAGTTGAGTCCCTTAAGAAACAAGACCTGATCTATGCAGTATTAGATGCACAGGCGGTAAAAGTTTTGGAAAAGAACAAGTCCAAAGAAAAAAAACCAACCGATTTAGTTGCAAATGAAACTGTATCCTCAAAAGCGGATAAAGTTCAGGAAACAGTTCCCAAAAGCAGAAGAAAACAGAAAAAACCTGTAAATCAGAAAAAAGAAGATATTTTGCAGAGCACTCCCGCCGAGACGCAAATTATCGAAATACCTGAAAACAACAAAACAGAGGAAGTACGCAAAAATCAGCAACTCGAACCAAAACAACCCAACGAAAACAAAAAAGAGAAACATCACAAAAAGTTCGAAGAAAATAAGAAATGGAAAAACGCAAATAACAACCGCAACAACGGCGACAGAAATAATAACAACCGCAACAACGGCGACAGAAATAATAATAACCGCAACAACGGCGATAGAAATAACAACGACCGCAATAATAACGAAAAAAATATTGACGGAAATAAAAACGAAAACCGTCATCAAAAAAAACAATTTGATAGACCTCGAGAAGAACGAACCTTTGATTTTGACGGACAGATTACGGCATCAGGTGTACTCGAAACGGTTGCTGACGGCTATGGCTTCTTGAGGTCATCTGACTATAACTACCTTAATTCACCTGACGACATATATGTTTCTCAATCTCAAATAAAACTTTTTGGTATTAAAACAGGAGATTTAGTTGAAGGAACAGTGCGCCCCCCAAAAGATGGCGAAAAATATTTTCCTCTTGTAAAAGTAGGACTTATCAACGGTCGTTCACCTGATTTTGTTCGAGACCGAGTCCCTTTTGACCATTTGACACCAATTTTTCCTAACCAAAAATTTCATCTTACGGGTGCGCGGTCAAATATTTCAACAAGAGTAGTAGATTTGTTTTCGCCCATCGGCAAAGGGCAGCGCGGGTTGATCGTAGCACAGCCTAAAACAGGAAAAACAGTATTATTGAAAGATATAGCAAATGCAATTGCATATAATCATCCCGAAGTTTACATGATGATACTTTTAATTGACGAGCGTCCCGAAGAAGTTACTGATATGGCTCGCAGCGTGAACGCAGAAGTTATTTCATCCACTTTTGACGAGCCCGCCGATAAGCACGTTAAAGTTGCTAACATCGTACTCGAAAAAGCAAAAAGAATGGTAGAATGCGGTCACGACGTTGTTATTCTTCTCGATTCAATTACAAGATTAGCAAGAGCATACAATACCGTTTCACCAGCATCAGGAAAAATTTTATCTGGCGGCGTTGACGCTAATGCATTACACAAACCTAAAAGATTCTTTGGAGCAGCACGAAATATCGAAAACGGTGGCTCACTGACTATTTTAGCAACAGCACTCACTGAAACAGGCTCAAAAATGGACGACGTGATTTTCGAAGAATTCAAAGGTACTGGAAACATGGAACTTCAATTAGATAGAAAATTGTCAAACAAAAGAGTATTCCCATCTGTGGACATTACAGCATCATCTACACGAAGAGAAGACCTACTTCTCGAAAAAGAAGTGATGAACAAAGTGTGGATACTACGTAACTATTTGTCTGATATGTCATCAGTGGAAGCAATGGAATTTACTAAAGAGAGAATGGAAAAAACTGAATCTAACGAAGAGTTTTTAATTTCTATGAACTCTGAATAGTGAATGAGTGAATGAGTAAATGAGTGAATGAGTAAATGAGGGAATGAGAGAATGTGTGAATGAGGGAATGAGGTAATGAGTGAATGAGGGAATGAGGGAATGAGGGAATGAGGGAATGAGGGAATGAGGGAATGAGAAAATGAGTAAATGAGGGAATGTGTGAATGAGTGAATGTGTGAATGAGAAAATGAGTAAATGAGTAAATGAGGGAATGAGGGAATGTGTGAATGAGGGAATGAGGGAATGTGTGAATGAGGGAATGAGGGAATGTGTGAATGAGGGAATGAGGGAATGTGTGAATGAGTGAATGTGTGAATGAGAAAATGAGTAAATGAGTAAATGAGGGAATGAGGGAATGTGTGAATGAGGAAATGTGTGAATGAGGGAATGTGTGAATGAGTGAATGTGTGAATGAGTAAATGAGTAAATGAGGGAATGAGGGAATGTGTGAATGAGGAAATGTGTGAATACAAAAATGCGACAATCGAGTTTGCGCCAAGTCAGGAGTTCTGAAATTATAAAATTGATATCAGATAAATTCCAAGAATAACAGAATTCTGAATATCTAAACATCTATGTAATGCAAGAGCAATACCTGCTAACCACTAACCACTAATCACTAACCGCTAATCACTAATCACTAACCACTAACCGCTAATCACTAACCACTAACCACTAATCACTAACCACTAATCACTAACCACTAACCACTAACCGCTAATCACTAACCACTAACCACTAACCACTAACCGCTAACCACTAATTTCTACCTTTTCACTATTTTTACCATTTCATTGCCTACTTTTACAAAATAAACTCCTGTCGGCAAGTGTGTAATATCTATTTCTACAGTTGCAGGATTCACGGTAGACGGTACACGGTTTACGGGAGACGGTACACGGTTCACGGGAGACGGTACACGGTTCACGGTACACGGTTCACGGTGAACAATGCTACCTGTTATATCTAATATTTCAATAGTGTGTATGTTATTCGCCCCTACATCTGAAAACTGATAACTGAAAACTGAAAACTGACCACTTGTCGGATTTGGATATACCTGCAATTTTGTTAAATTAGGAACTTCAATACCAACTTTGTCTGTTTTAACCTCAAGTGGTAGCGATGGTACTCCCGCAGAATAGTTTTGGTTTTCTGCAGAACGGGCAAAAATATAGTAAGTAGTGTTATCTGTTAAACCTTCAAATAATGTTTCAATTTGCCAATTATTTTCAGAAACATCGCTGGTGAGGCTAATTGAATATTCGACAGTTTGACCATTTTCGGGCGGTGAAACAGGATAAATAGCAAGGATAGTTGTGCCGATTTGTTCTATTATTGGTGTTTCAACTATTGCACCCGAAGCTTGTGTGATTTCAAAATCATCACTTAAATAGGTAATATCATAATTGCTGCCTGCGGTTAATGTACCCTGATTTATAAGATAAATACCAACATCCTCGCCTGAATCGCGACTTAAAGCACCGCTAAATTCATCCGTGCCAATTAAATCAGGCACAACTGTAAATTCAAAAATTGGGTCACTTTCTCCGTAAACTTTGATTTGGTTTGGATTGGCAGATACAATAATAGGTTTTTGTGTAATTTCAAAATCATCACTTAAATAGGTTAAATTATAATTGCTACTCGCAGTTAATGTACCCTGATTTATAAGATAAATACCAACATCCTCGCCTGAATCTCTACTTAAAGCACCGCTAAATTCATCCGTACCAATTAAATCAGGCACAACTGTAAATTCAAAAATCGGGTCATTTTCTCCGTAAACTTTGTTTTGGTTTGGATTGGCAGATACAATAATTGGTTTTGGTGTAATTTCAAAATCATCACTTAAATAGGTAATATCATAATTACTACCTGCAGTTAATGTACCCTGATTTATAAGATAAATACCAACATCCTCGCCTGCATCTCTACTTAAAACACCGCTTAATTCATCCGTACCAATTAAATCAGGCACAACTGTAAATTCAAAAATTGGGTCACTTTCTCCGTAAACTTTGCTTTGGTTTGGATTGGCAGATACAATAATTGGTTTTTGTGTAATTTCAAAATCATCACTTAAATAGGTAATATCATAATTACTACCTGCAGTTAATGTACCCTGATTTATAAGATAAATACCAACATCCTCGCCGGAATCTCTACTTAAAGCACCGCTAAATTCGTCCGTGCCAATTAAATCAGGCACAAAAGTATATTCAAAAATTGGGTCACTTTCTCCGTAAACTTTGCTTTGGTTTGGATTGGCAGATACAATAATTGGTTTTTGTGTAATTTCAAAATCATCACTTAAATAGGTTAAAGTATAATTGCTGCCTGCAGTTAATGTACCCTGATTTATAAGATAAATACCAACATCCTCGCCTGAATCTCTACTTAAAGTACCGCTAAAATCATCAGCACCAATTAATGAGGGTGTAAAAGAATAAGCAAAAACAGGGTCGGTTTCTCCGTAAACTTTTGTCTGGTTGGGAGTTGCCGTTACGCTTATTGGTATAGCTGTAATTTGAAAATTAGAACTTATTAAATTGAGGTTATAATTATTACCTGCCGATAAAGTACCCAGAGTTATGGCATAAAATCCAACATTATTACCCGCTACCCTACTTAGTGCGCCTGAAAACCTATCCGACCCAATTAATGCAGGCGAAAAAGTATAAGAAAAAACAGGGTCAACTTCTCCATAAACTTTGCTCTGATTGGCAGTTGCCCTAATAGTAATTGGTTTTTGTGTTATTTCAAAAATAGCACTAATAAAAGTTATATTATAATTACCACCCGCAGTTAAAGTACCCAGAGTTATTGCATATTTATTAACATTTTCGCCGCGGTCTCTACTTAAATCGCCGCTAAATGTATCGAAACCTAACAAAGGAGGGTTGAATTTATACTCTAAAATTGGATCTGCATCACCATAAATTTTACTTTGCCCTTCGGCTGCGGTTATGGTTATGGGCATGGCATCTATCGTGATATAAAAAACTTTTGTGTCTATACCAAAAATATTTTCTGCTGTTACAGAAAAGTTATAATTACCAATCGCGGTAGGCACACCACTAATTTCACCATTTGCGGAAAGTGTTAATCCCGGAGGGAAATTATTTATACCGTGGGCGGTAAAAGACCATGTAATTAAATTTGGCAAAGTTCCTGACGCAGATAATGAGAGATTGTAAACATTACCAAAAGTACCATTTGGCAACTGAGAAGGAGTTGTTATAGCAGGAGGAACAGGTGTTTGACCACCACCGCCCCAGTTAAAGTGAATATAATTAAGATCTAAAAAATAAGCACTACTAGAAAAGGTTTGACGATTAGTGGCAGGAAAGGAATTGCCATTGATTATTGAAGTTGCAGAACGTGTTTGAGCTGAAGCATTTCCTAAGTTGTAAAAAGTTCGATAAAATACATCAGTTTTATCTAATTCTGTTTGGGACAAAAGAGGAAATTTAAAAATATTGTTGACTTTAAAGGCAGCACCGCTACAACCATAAAACATTTCACCTGCAAAAATATCACCTACTGTAGTAATTCCGCTTGGTAGGTTAAATATTTCGTTCATTGTAAAAGAAGAGCCATTACATAAAAAGAACATACTTCGTGCAAAATTGTCTCCTGCTGAAGTAATCCCACTTGGTAAGTTAAATATTTCGTTCATTGTAAAAGAAGAGCCATAACATTGATAAAACATAAGGCCTGCAAAATAGTAACCTACTGTCGTAATTCCGCTCGGTAAGTTAAATATCTCGTTCATTGTAAAGGAAGAGCCAGAACAGTTATTAAACATATAGTATGCAAAATAGTTACCTACAGCAGTAATCCCACTTGGTAAGTTAAATATTTCGTTCATTGAAAATGATGTGCCAGAACATAACCAGAACATACTTCGTGCAAAATTGTCTCCTGCTGAAGTAATCCCACTTGGTAAGTTAAATATTTCGTTCATTGTAAAAGAAGTGCCAGAACAGCCTGAAAAAATACCGCTTGCAAAATTGTCTCCTACGGTAGTAATTCCACTTGGTAAGTTAAATACTTCGTTCATTGTAAAAGAAGAGCCAGAGCAATCAAAAAACATACTGCTGGCAAAAAAGTTACCTACTGCAGTAATTCCGCTTGGTACGTTAAATATTTCGTTCATTGTAAAAGAAGAGCCTGAACAGTCTCTAAACATATAGTATGCAAATTCGTTTCCCACTGTCGAAATTCCGCTTGGTAGATTAAATATTTCATTCATTGTAAAAGAAGTGCCTGAACAGTTATTAAACATATTGGAGGCAAAATTGGCTCCCACATTAATAATTCCGCTTGGTAAGTTAAATATTTCGTTCATTGTGAAGGAAGTGCCAGAACAGTCTCTAAACATATAGTATGCAAAATAGTTTCCTATTGTAGTAATATTATTCCAATCGTTGTTAAAGTTAAAAAACTGCCCCATAGTAATATATCTGCAACCCCAAAAAGTATAAGCCCATTCATAAGATGTTGGGGCGGTACCTGCATTAAGTTGCGCTTGTGTGCGTGTCATTAACGGAGTAATGGGAGATAAAACTTTAGTTAACATATCTTTATTAGATTGGATATTAGCACCATCAGTGCCGTTATAAAACCCAAAAGCTGCAAACCAAGCATCGGTTGATGCGTTTGGGGTAATGGTTATGGTATAAACACCAACTGCAGAGTATGTGTGGGGGATGCCAATACTTGAGGTTGAGTTTTGAGGCGCACCGCTATTTGTGTTTGCAATGGTTTGTTGCGTGCCATCGCCCCAATTTATGTTCCAATTATATGGTTTGTTCCATACTCCGTTTAAGTATCCGCTAAGGGGAATACTAAAAGTTGCACCTGCAGACATCGTAACTTCAAATTGGAAAAATTCTTGTGCTGCTGCGTGTTGCGTAAAACTAAACAGCAGGGCAGTGAGGAAAAGGGTTGCTGCTTTTCGGAGCTTTTTAAGGACTATGTTGCAAACAGGTAGGTTTGCACTTGCTTTTTGGCAAACTCTTTGGTTTGCACTTACATTGTTGAGATGTGTCATTTTGTAAAGGTATTAAGTTAATATCAATAAATTTTGGTTATAAAATAAAATGCAAAGATAACATAATTTTTTCTTTTTTAGCCACAAATTTCACTAATTATTTCTTTTTAGCCACTAATTTGTTATTGAATTTATTGAAATGCACTAATTTTCACGAATTTTTTTTTTTTTTGTGAAACCTTTGTGGTTAGTTTTTTAACGCAAAGTCGCAAAGTTGAGAACGCAAAGGGTCGCAAAGGATTGTTAGCCACTAATTACACGAATTATTTTTTCTTTATTTTAAAAATTAAAAATGCAAAGATAAAACATTTTTTTTTAGATGGGTTTGTTTTTTTATTTTTTTTGCCACTAATTACACGAATTATTTTTTTCTTTATGAAATAAAATGCAAAGATAAAACATCTTTAACCTGTATTATTCATAAAAATTGAAACAACCGCAAGTATCGCTCCTACAATGTTGGGTATCATTGTGCGTGCGACCCTTGCGGTCGCACGTTTTCCATTCCGAATAATATTGTAGGGGCGAGGCTTGCCCTCGTCCTTTTTTATTTAGGCAACCGCAAGGGTTGCCCCTACAATGTTGGGTATCATTGTGCGTGCGACCCTTGCGGTCGCACGTTTACCATTTCGAATATTATTGTAGGGGCGAGGCTTGCCCTCGTCTTTTTTTATTTAGGCAACTGCAAGGGTTGCCCATACAAATGTTGGGTATCATTGTGTGTGCGACCCTTGCTGTCGCATAATTTCCATCCCGAATATTATTGTAGGGGCGAGGCTTGCCCTCGTCTTTTTTTATTTAGGCAACCGCAAGGGTTGCCCCTACAAATGTTTATCTGTCTCGTCCTAAAAAAAGTTTACAGATTTATACTTAAATACTGATATTAATTTACAATTAATTTTTAATCCTATTTTATGTTTACAAATGTAAAAAGATTTTAT